>Ga0206994_1104_pt1 | contig 15957 bp, 13 predicted proteins | sample Alteio_BWMinCont_4_FD_153485 | JGI IMG/M metagenome (GOLD analysis project Ga0206994, IMG submission 153485) | Enriched cells from forest soil in Barre Woods Harvard Forest LTER site, Petersham, Massachusetts, United States -... | ecosystem: Environmental > Terrestrial > Soil > Temperate forest >...
TTGCAAAAATGATTGATGCAATCAAATCAAACCGTCTTGAAGATTTACAGAAAATTGCAGACTATTTCCCATTACAATTTAAAAAATGTCTGAATAAAGATTTTCGATTGAAAGAAATGCCATTTAATTTAAACTTGATGACGATGGCTATCGTAGAAGATTCTTCTAGTGAAATTCTACAAACTGTAAGGGATTCAGGTGTTAGTTTTGATGAAAAGGCATTAAACCAGGCATACGCATTTGTTTTGAGTAAGAAAGTAATGGCCTATATCAAACACCGTTTAGGATTTACAACACTTATAGATCTTTATCGGCAAAAGCATCCAGGCATTATTATAGAACAATCACCTGACGATCCTACAAAACCCTTTTCAGAAACATTGATGGGCATGTGGTGTGATAAACGATCGGCCCAGTACAAGAAACTCTATGAATGTTATCCAGCATTGTTTACAAATAGGTATGTCTTAGATAAGTTGATGGGTTTTAAACAGTATGCATTCATTCGGCGGATTTTAAGTGAACATTCTGAGTTAGTATTAGTCAATCAGGAAGCGGACATGAAATCGTCTCCTGTTAATACTCTTTATCAGCAAATAAGCCAATGTATTTTAGAAAATAATGTAGCTGATTTAAAAGTAATCCACGCCCAGTTGCCCGATCTGTTTCTAGCATGCTTACTAAAGCAAACGTCATCCGGACATTGTTTGCTGGATACAATTAGAGGGCTTACCGTTAAACACTTGCCGCAACCGACTTTATTTCAACCCGTGAGAGCAACTGACAGTCTTCGTGACTGGATACAGACGGTCCCGGAGGTTGTGCATTGTTATCCAAAATGGGGGAGGGGATGACACGACGGAAGCCTGTTCAAAATGACTTCATAGCGTTTTAATCACTCGCCCACTGTGATGCCATAACACTTAAATCTCATTCGCTACGGGTATACATGTCCTCGTTTGGAAGTCCTTCGCGGACATGAGGAAATCTCATTGAACAGAACGGCGATGGAGACCTATGTTAAATGATTAATAACCTTCTGGCGCAACTGCGCAACTTCCTATAAATGCAGTGATAATAAAATTCATCAGAATAAGTTTTTTTATGGAAAACAAATAATAAATCTATGATTATGATAATGTGCGTGTCGAAAAGCAAACATAACAGTTACTCACAGGTCTCATTATTTTTGCGTAGTCTATTATGGTATTTAATGATGTGCACTCAGTTTTTTAGAAATAATTTCTACAGAAGGTAAAGCACGAACTTTGCTTGCTGCTGAGATTAAAACCGTTTTTGTTTCCGAAGGCAGCGTTTCTAAATCACCGCCATTAAAATAAGTTAATGCTTTTAAACTTTCGCTAGCTTGAAAAGCGGGACCATAGAATGCTCTTGCTGCGGACAGTCCCTTTTCTATGCTGATGCCAGCTTTTATTAAAGCAGCAATATCTAAATAATCTTTAGCTTCTACTCTCTGCAGAATGACTTTTAGTTTATGGGCCATTAAATCATCCAATGAAGCAACTTCGAGTATCTTGTCTTTAGTCAATTCCGGTTCGCCAACCCGTCCAAATTGAAGCAGGCCAAAAAAAGAGATTTTTATATAGGCTTCAATGTCAGCCGCTTCGGTTTTTATCAAAACAGTGAATGTTTCCAATTCATCTTGGAGAACAGTGGCTGTTGGCATAAAAGAAAAAGCGGCTTTTATCTTGTCTTTGTCTAAGGTTTTTTCGATAAAAAAATCAAAATCAACAGAGGTACGATGGCCTAATCTCAATGCAATCGCAGTGCCGCCATATAAAACAAAGCCTAAAAGCGCTGCGGGATGAAGTGCTGGCCACAGCATTTTCTGTGCTTCAGGTAGAATGGCCATGTTGGGTAAAAAAGTATTCATAATAATTTTCGTTTTGGTAATGCAGGAAGTTCCTGCCCAGGGCGACAGAGGCCAAGCCGATAATGCCAATAGACCCACGATTTTGGTGAAAAAACCCCTGCTTCAGTATGCGACAAGACTAATCTCAAGTAAGGGTCACCCAAGAGTTCGGTTAAAATCTGAACATCTTCATAATCACCCAGTTCCATGACTTGTGCGACGATTCGTTCTGGATAGTGTAATGCTTCATCAGGTGTTTTCCACCATATATATTTTGCAGCACAATATTTTAACACTTGAGTACGATCGTGTTTTTTCATGGCCAATGTAATCTGCTCGTAGCAAATGGAGTTTAGGAGTTATGATCTCACATTGTGTGTCGACCTTGAAACATTTTTCAATCAAAATGTTTCAGATCTTAACCGCCGAATTTAGGTTAAATAATTTATCTAAGATGTTATGCCCTCCAATAAAATGCACAGGCGTTATTTTGCCTTTGGCCATTTCAACGTTCTCTCTATTGTGTTGGACGGCGAGGCCAGTTTGGATAGTATATCAAAGTGTGTATCATTCGCTATGGGTGTATGTCGGATCTGCTAGAGGCATTTCTGTTTCACCCGCAGCAATGCTTCCTGAATATATGCTTTTTTGTTCATTGCAGGGTTATTTTTGATGGGTGCACTTGCTTGTGTAAGGCGTTTTTCACGGGCAAGATAACGTTTTCGGTAATGCTCTTTTTTGTCGTCCGTTGATCGAGCAGCGGGCACCATATCAATGCAATCAACAGGGCAGGGCGCAACACATAATTCGCAGCCAGTGCATTCGTCCGCAATGACAGTATGCATAGACTTGCTTGCCCCTAGGATGGCATCAACAGGGCAATACTGAATACATTTTGTGCAGCCAATGCACTCTGCTTCACGGATGACTGCAACCACGCTAGATTTCGCCTTTTGTTCCATGCCGACAATAAACGGTGTTGGATCTTTTTCTAATAACGCTGCAAGCGCGAATAATCCTGGCACCCCTCCCGGCGGGCAAAGATCAATTTCGGCCTCATCGTTGGCAAGTGCTGTTGCATAAGGCATACAGCCCGGATAACCGCAAAGACCACATTGAGTTTGCGGCAAGAGAGCATCAATTTGTTTAGCAGTGCATTGTGGCATAGCTTAATCGGATGAATCATCATGTTTTTTTGCAAAGTATATGCTCTAGCGAATGGGGCACGGTATTAAGGCGCACAGTGTGTGAGATAGTGAAACATAACACCCTGTTTTATTCGCTGCGGGTACAGTATAACAGATTTTGATTGCATGGTATAAAAAACAGTGTTTTTATGCGTGGCAGGCCTATGATGCTAAATTCGGCAGTTAAGATCGGCTGCGAGAGGCTGCTGCACTGAATCTATGAATTTTTTTCTACTTTTTTTAGCTCACCGTACAGGTGAGTACTGCCTCGCTAAAAAAGTAGAAAAAAATCCCTCTATTCAGCACATTAGCTTCTCTCACTACGATCTTAACTGCCGAATTTAGGATGATCAGCAAATAATATACCTGTAACGAATGGGATTTAGGTGTTAGGAGGCGCACACTGTCCGCTTTAACACCTAAATTCTATGTGCTGCGTGTATATTCCTTTTAGGAGTGCCGCATCAGCATGCTCGGGCACGCGGCATACTGGGTGGCGGCAAAAGCGCTGATAATAATTCTTTTATTTCCGCGTGTTCATTTTTTTTAGCCATAGAGACTGCGAGAGACATATCATCCCACGTTTTGTTCTTTGTTAATAAAAATTTTACAAAATCAATATGCCCATGCTGCTGCAACGACTAAAAGACTCTGCCCTTGCCATTTTTCAGAGAAATTGAATATTTCTTCTCGTGCTAATGCTTTTGCGATCGAAACAAAACCTTCTTTTGCAGCAATTCATTATGTGCGGCACCCGATGATTTGTTTGCTGCCCCTCCCATTTTTTGAAGTTTTATTAATTTCTGCACTTTTTGTTCAACGTCGCTTTTGCTTTCAATGGTTTGGTCTTTCTTTTTACCGTATCCTGTGAAGTTATTTGTCGTATTGACTTGCGTGATTGATTTTGTATCGTCTGCGTAAATCAAAAACCCAGCGTTGCAATATACAAAACTGCCGCTGTTTTTTACAATCAGGCTCCCTGATCGATTTTTATTCCCGTCTTTATCCATATTATCTGGTTTGTCAGTGCGTGTTTTGATCCCCGGTCTTCTGGCTGCTTTGCGTAGCTCAAACGCAGCACCATTTTCCTCTTCCCTGCCGAATTTTTTAGTTTCATCTCGCACAAAGGAAGGGGTCGTGATGCCACGTGTCAAGACGTATCCATTATTTAAGTAATGCGCTAATGTTGCTTGGTCTGGATCAGTAGCATCTAGGCCCATCGTGACTTTTTCATCATATAAAGACCTGTTGCATTTTTCTTCTGGCAGTGGTTTATAAAATGCAGGGAAAATCTTGTAATAGTCACGTGGATCAACAGTATCAGTTTTTTTATCGTCTGTGCCCTTGACCATCGTTTTTAATATTTCTTGATAAGCGGTCGCGCTTTCGAAGCGCTTTTTTATCGATTTATTATAACGATCAAAACCATCACCCTGGGCTTCTATTAGACTATGGACTTCAACAATTAACTGGGTTTGATCACGAAACGCACCTGGATTTTCTGCAGCAAAATCGCGATGAAAATCTAATTCAGTTGCCTTAAACGCAGCGCGCACTTGCCGAACATCTAAGCAATCGGCATCATGGACCAGTTTTTGGTAAATAGTTCGCGAATTTTCAAAATCATCTTTGTCTTTAACAGCATCTGCCAGTTTGCGGGCTTTTTCCTTATCAATACCCAATGTTTCTGTTAAATAAAAATAGACAAATTCACCGCTTACGGCATCCCAGCGGTCTTCGCCTTCACCTAACCGCATAGAATCATGTAATAACAACGCAATTTGGACCAGCTTAATGTCTTCATCTGTTAATTTTGACGCTTGTTCGTCACCATAGCGCCTTCGTAAATTCACTAAAACAGGCACATACAGCGCTGCACGGGTAGAATGTTGAATGCCATGGAAAGCGCGTGCCATGTCATCTTCATTGACAGTCGACGACGGCGAATAAGGACGGCGAAAAATGGTTTCAAATAAAAAAGCCACATGGTCTTCCAGCGGGCTGGCCAATGTCGGTGTTGTTGTTGACGGTTTAAAGGTTTTCGCGGAAAGCTTTCGCTTTGCTAAAATTTTCTTAATGGATAATTTTTTTTTACCTGAACGCATAATAAGCCCCTAAATAATAAAAAGTTGTACAATAATACTACTTTCTTATAGGAATGTGAAAAATTAAACAATTTTTAATTTTTTGGTTATGTTATGAACTTCAGTAACATTTATTTTGAGGTAACAGCGGCTCCCCCCTAAAAGATTTCAGTGAAATACTTGTGTCGATAACCTAGTGGGGCCGTCCGCTGCTATTGTCTGCATAATCGATTGTTTTTAATTGCTTCTTGATGATACGGCTGCGTGGGTGCGATAAAGGTTAACGTCAGTGCCGCCTCTTCGGATATGGCGGCCCTTAGTCGATATCGGCCCTTGTTTTATCGAGAAAATTTGGATTTGTTGTCATTGATGGGCGACGCGTCAATCGACATCGGCTGCTCTTGCTCTTTATCAAGCAAATCTATTGTCTTGTCTTTTTTTAATGAGACATCAAGCGGCGTTATTTGGCGTTCTTTTTTAAATGATTCGAATGAAGAAATGGTCTGTGAATTAGCAACTATATTATTTAAAATATCGTGCCCCCCACTAAAATGGTTGGGTGTTATTTTAATACCGGCTGTTTCAACGAGCCGTTTTGTATTCATTTGATAGCAATGATCTATTTGACCGGTGCCTGACATGCTGAAGTCTTCTATAGGGTCTGTTCCATTATATAAGTGAGCGGTAAACTTAACATTTCTTGGGAAAAGATCAGGGTGGTCAGCTAAAAAATGAAGGTTTTCAATAATGTCTGATCTATCGTCATAAAAATCAAAATCAATTTCTGCATCAGGATTTTCTGATGCTATTTTATGTATTTGTGCATAGAGCATAGTGAGTTTGGATGTATCTTGGATGTGTTTAAAATAGGGATAGTTTTTGTCTTCGCTCAGCGCTTTATGAAAATTTTCTCCTAAACGTCTGTTTCCATAAATATCTGCTAATAAGAGCCCATCCACGCGGCATTTGGCTTTGGTCCGTTTTTGAAATTCTTCGCATAATTGCATAAGTGCTGGATAACAAGAACCAGACCCGTACAGATTTGCACCTAATGTATCAACACTCTTAGACTGTCGATTTGAGCCAACCATGAAGATGACTTCATCATATTCTTCTTGTTCTATTTCTTTGGTCAGTTGATCGATCAAGCGTGCATTTGTGGCGAGCAATCTGTTGGCTTGCAATGGGTTTGTCATATACGCATGATTGAAAATGCAACCATCAAAATCTAAAGACAAGACTTTGATTCGTGGTCTGGGTTTTGCTTTTTCTTCTTTGTTGGTGTGTGGAGCCATGAGGGCTTTTAGAGTAGAGGTGCTGCTTAACATGCCAATATTGCCTATCTATAAGGTATAATAATGTGCATCACGCTATCATGTGATTTATGGGTATGCAAGTGGTTTTTTAGAAATAGTTTCGCTTCGTGTGCAGTTGGATTTTGTTTTTCCTTTGCTGTGCGAAGGCTTTTGAAAAGGTAAGTATATTGCTAGCGGGCAGGGCAGTTTTTCTCATATAATAGGGTGTTTATGCAAATATAATATATTTTTAATAGTGCGAAATCAATTTTTTAGCAATCATTTCGAATAGATTGTTTGGCATCGACCGCTGTTTCGCCCGGTCGGATAATATTTGATCTAAAATGCTGCGGTCTGGCCGATATTTTTTAGACTAAATAGTGTCCACCCGGGCGAAACAGCGGTCGATGCCAAGAATTTGCTTCGATGAATGACTGACTAAGCGGAGAAAAAAATGCAATTGCCTATAGGCTATAGTGATTTTAAAAAGATTGTCGAAGAAGGGTTCGATTTTGTCGACAAAAGTTTATTGATTAAAGAGGTCATTAATGATGCGGAGTCTATCTTAATTGCTCGACCCAGGCGGTTTGGTAAAACATTCAATATGTCTATGCTTCGTCATTTTTTTTCGCTAAATAGTAGTATTACAGTTAATTTATTTAAAAATTTAAAGATTGATTCAGACATTGATTTAATTGAAAAACATCAAAATCAATATTCTGTTATTTATTTAACCTTTAAGGATGTGAAAGAACTTTCCTATGAAGCGGCTTATCAAAAAATCATGCATATTATCGGCACTGTTTATGATGAATTTAGCAGGGTATTACTGAATAGCGAAAAATTGACTGATTTCCAAAAAAGAAAATTTAATAACATACTTGAAGGAAAATCTTCGCAAGCAGAGGTTGATGATTCATTGCGATTATTAAGCAATTGTTTATATGATCATTATGGCAAAAAAGTCTGTATTCTGATAGATGAGTATGATACCCCTATTCAATCAGGATATGCGCATGGTTTTTATGACGAAATAGTGGCATTGTTTCGTAATTTATTGAGTGCCGCCTTAAAAGATAATATTTATTTATTTAAAGCTGTATTGACGGGCATCTTACGTGTTTCTAGGGAAAGTTTGTTTTCCGGGTTAAATAACTTAAAAGTTTATTCTGTATTACATCCTAAGTATGGCCCTTATTTTGGATTTATCGAACAAGAGGTAGCAGTTCTGCTTAACAAATCAGGTCTTAAAGAAAAATCGGATGAAATTAAAAATTGGTACAATGGATATCAAATGGGCAATCAACTGATATATAACCCATGGTCTATTGTGAATTGCATCCAAGATGGCGGTGTCCTTAAACCGTATTGGGTAAATACCAGTGATAATGTTTTGATTAAGAATATTTTATTAAAATCGAGCGAAGGTTTTAAAGAACAGTTTGAGCTATTATTGGAAAGTCGTTCTGTTGAACGGCTGATTAATGAAAATTTTGTTTTTTCTGATCTGAGCAGAAATAATGAATTGGCTGTGTGGAGTTTATTGTTGATGACAGGCTATCTCAAAACTATTTCTTATCAAGAAACAGACCAAGGCCCACTCTGTCAGTTAGCGATCCCTAATCGAGAAATTAGAAATCTTTATCGTGGAATTATTGAGCAATGGCTATCTAATGGATATGGGGTAGAGTGGTATAATGAGTTTCTTCAGCATTTACTAAAGGGAGATATGATAGCATTTGAAAAAGATTTAACACATATTCTAGAACAAACCGTGAGTTCGCATGATGTCGGTAAAGAACCAGAAGCATTTTACCATGGTTTGATGATTGGGCTGACTGCAAGTCTTTATGGTCGAGATGACTATGAAATAAAATCGAATCGCGAAAGTGGTTATGGCCGTTATGATTATATGGTTCTTTCGCGTGATTTAAACAAACCCACCCTATTGTTTGAGTTTAAAAAAATTATTTTAACAGAGAGCAAATTAGAGGAAGCAAAGAGTATACTCACTCAATCAGCGGAAGAAGCATTGACTCAAATGGATGCTCGTGCATATTTGGCTGAAGCTAAACAACGCGGAATTAAAAATATTTTAAAAATTGGTATTTCATTTAGCGGAAAGCGTTTTGGTATGGCCTATGAGTGGGTGAAAGATTGAATAATATGAATTAAAAGCTTGCTTTTTTATGCGATGACGAAATCTTACGATTCGATTAAGTGCCCGTCAGAAGAGCTGCTTGAGCAGATGCACAAGAGACTGAAAGAATTTGCAGATAATGCAAGATTATTTTGCAAAGCTTGTTAATATAATGGATATTACTTTATGAAAAAGATAAGCACGTTTCTATTTTACACAATGCAACAAGTTCGATTTTTTATAAAGGGTTTTTTTGATCTGCGCTTTTTAACCGCACGTGCAAATTGTGAAATAAAAAAATTAAAGGAGAGGAATAAAGTTTTTCATGAATTGCAATATAGTAAAATACATAAATTGCTGGATTTGCTTCATAACAGGGCTTTTGTTTGTATTGCAATAGGACTGTTGATTTCTTCAATTTATATAACTCAAGCACTTGTGCTTTCTGGTGTTCTTCGCCCTTTAACGGAATCAAATTTTCTTACTGATTTTATTGCAATCCAAGGAACTTTTTTGTTCGCACTTGCAGCTTTCTTTCCTATTGCTGTGCTTCTCCAAGGAGTGACTTTTAAAGATAATAGTATCAAAGATGAAATCATGCAAGTTATGAAGCGTGAGACAAGAGTATTCGAATTAATTGTAAGTTCAATTTTGCTTTTGTGTTATATGCTATTTTTACGATATGCAAATCAAATAAAATTATTGCCAGATGCAAATGAGGCTATAAACATAAAAAACGAAGTGTTAAATGGTAATTTTAATGCTGGATTAGCGTCAATAATATTATGTTGGTTTTTTGTAAACATCTATGGCTTTTATAACCTAATTTATCGTGGATTTTGTCTATTAAAGCCATTGGCACGTAATGCATCTTTGGTGCGGTATGTTGCTAATGAAGCTTATCCATTAGAACTGGCCAGCTTATTAAGAGTTAACATTTATTATATGTTGTGTAATATGCAACAGAATGAGGAAAAAGGTTATATTTCATTCTCAATGAGTGAATCTGCTAGAAAGGAGGTTGAGATTGAGCTATTGCATTTAATAAAGATGAAGCAGATTTTCCTGTTACTTTTTTTCAGAGGGTAGAATTAGTTCTGGATTCATTAATGGAGTTTAAGTTTGGATATAGCAATATACCTAAAGGAAGTTTAACTGATCCGATAATGGATAATGGTGGTTTATCAAATGAGTGGTATCGAAAATCAGCGGCTATAAAAATCAATTCTTATTTAATTTTTGATATATTAGAAAAAGCAAAAACAATTGGCATTCTTAATGAAACTTCTGTTCATAATGAAGATGATTATGTTGCTACAGTTCTTAAGTATTCTGAGCAGATGCGTTTAAATGGACTTCATCCTATTTTAATAGCAGAAACTAATATTAGACCAGCTTGGTTGCTAAATTGGCGTCAAGCGCGATGGAGCAATCAAATAACGTTGCCCGATGGATTGTATATTAAATATCTTGAAAAAGAATCGAGACATAAGAACTATTTGTTTCATATAAATAATGTTCCTGTCTATGCGGGTCTTGCTTTGATTGGGGGAAGTCTGCTTCTTCCTGTCGAGTCCTTGAAGCTTTTAAAATTAAAAAAATAGGGTTTGTTGATTGCTTACGATTTGGGTTTTGATCACATTCTCGCCCAGTGGCACTCAATGCAGCCATTTAACGCCGTAAGCTTGGCCTGGGTGAATCACGCAATGAGCGTCAACGGACTGGATTGTGATCAAGGCTAATTTTTATTTATCGATCACCCGTCAGCCCGCGTTTTTTCATAATCTCACGCAGCGTTTTCAACGCATTCATTTGAATTTGGCGTACACGTTCACGGGTCAAGCCGATGGCTGCGCCGACTTCTTCCAATGTTTCACGTTCATATCCAATTAAACCAAAACGCCTGCATAAAACTTCCCGTTGTTTTTCATGCAGTTCTTTTAGGCATTCTTCTAAATGCTGACTGAAATGCTCATCAGCAATCAATTCGACGGGATCAGTCTTGCTATGGTCGGCAACGGCATTTAATAAAGGCCGGCCGGTATTATTTTCATTGCCTATTAACGTGTCTAAAGAAACCATGTGTTCATTTAGTTTTAAAATATCTTTAACATCTTCCACGGGCCTATTGAGTTTTTTTGCAATGTCATGATAACCCGGTTCTTTGTCTTGCGTTTTCATCATTTCACGCGCAACAGCAAGATACGTGTTTAACTCGCGAATGACATGGATAGGCAGACGTATGGTCCGGCTTTGATTCATGATTGCGCGTTCGATGGTTTGTCGTATCCACCAGGTGGCATAGGTGGAAAAACGAAATCCCAATTCAGGATCATATTTTTCAACAGCACGTAATAACCCTAAATTGCCTTCTTCAATTAAATCTAAAAATTCAAGTCCGCGTTTATAATAGCGTCTTGCGATTTTAACAACGAGGCGTAAGTTACTTTCAATCATTTTTTTGCGGGCGGCTGCATCTCCTTTTTGTACCAGGCGTGCATAATAAATTTCTTCTTCAGCGGACAGTAATGGTGAGTAACCAATTTCACCTAAATAAATTTGTGTGGGGTCTCTGGATGAAATCGTTTCAGTCAGATGGTCGATTGCTTTTTCTTGAAAAGGTGTGTTGTCTTCCGATAAAAGAACGGGTTCCGCTTCATCATGATGGTCTTGGTTTTCTTCTTCTATTTCAGCTAATTCTTTTTTGGAAACAGAAGGATCCTGTTGGGTGGGGCTTTTTCTGGAAATAGAAGAAACCTGTTTAGCAGGTGCTTTTTTGGCAGAGTGTTTGCTTGATTCTTTGGGGAAAGTAGCAGAAGTTTGTTTATTAGTGAGTTCTTTTCTGGAAACAGAAGAAGTTTTTTTGGCAGCTTCGTTTTTGGGGGTGGAGGAACTTTGTTTAACGGGTTTTTTTTTGGAAACAGGAAAAGTTTTCTTGTTAGCTTCTTTTTTGGAAACAAGAAAAGTTTTTTTGACAGATTTTTTTTTGGAAGCAGAAGAACGTTGTTTGGCGGTTTCATTTCTGGAAGTAGAAGAAGTTTTTTTGGTGACTTCGTTTTTTGAAGTAGAAGAATTTTTCTTAACCTGTGTCTTTTTGAAAATAGCAGAGCCCTGTTTCGCCAATTTTTTTCTGGAAACAGAAGAGCCTGATTGTTTATCTTGTTCCTTTTTGTTTGCCATTCCTCAATCCTTGAAGTATTTTGCTATCTATACCCGTAGCGGATCAGATTTAGGTGTTAGGGCGCACAATGTGATGCCATAACACCGTGTCCATATACCTATAGCAAATGGAGCACGGTGTTATGGGCGCTCAATCTTTCGCACACTGTGCGCCCTAACTCCGTGCTCCATTCACTGCGGATATATCCAAATAGTGAAGTGGGTCAACGGGTTGACCATTTCGGCGTATTTCAAAGTGTAGCATGACTTTGCTCGCGCCGTTATCGCCCATTTCAGCAATTTTTTGTCCTGCTCGTACCCAGTCACCTTCATTAACTAGTATTTTGCTATTGTAAGCATACGCTGTCAAAAAAGTTTTATTGTGCTTGATGATGATTAAATTACCATATCCGCGTAAGCCATTACCGCTATAGACCACTTTGCCCGCCGCAGTGGCGGTAATCGATGTGCCTAGAGCACCGCCAATATTTATTCCTTTGTTCATTGATGAGAACCGGCTATTCAGGGGGCCTCTGGCAGGCCAGTGCCATTGATATACCTGGGCGGAGGGTTCTTTTTCAAGCGCTGCGAAAGCGCGTCTTGTTGAAGGCATCTGAGATCTCGGTATTTCAGTGCCCCTCATCGGGCGTTCTGTAGTTGCTTCAGCGTTTCTTATCGGGTGCCCTGCAGCTGTTTCAGCATTTCCCATCGAGTGCCCTGTAGCTGCTTCAGTATTTCTCATCGGGCGTCCTGCAGTTGCTTCAGCGTTTCTTATCGGATGTCCTGTAGTTGCTTCAGCATTTTCCATCGAGTGCCCTGCAGCTGTTTCAGTGCTTGTCTTTTGAGGGCCTGTCAGTATTTCAGGATCCATGAACTGAGATCCTGCCGATATTTCAGGGCCCCTCACCCGAAGCCCTGCAGGCATTTCATTGCTTTTGATCGGCAGATGGCGGCCTGCCATGGGTTTGTTTTTAGTTAAATAAATCAGCTGGCCTGTTTGAATGTGATAAGGCGGTAAAATACGATTTCGTTTTGCCATCACGTTATAGTCTAATCCATAGCGCCAGGCGATGGAGTAGAGTGTTTCACCCGCAAGTACCCGATGAGTGCCTTTTTTTGGAATGGGATCAATGAGGCTAATTTCACCCACTGGTGCAAAGTTTTCCTGGGTCGTTGTATTGCAGGCAGTCAACAAAAAGCCTAGCAGCAAGAATAGGGCCCCGGTGATTTTACCCACTCGATTTTTGTCCTATGTCTAGCGCCTTTACCCAACCGGACAATTGTTCAAATACTTCATAATGCGTTAAATCCAAATGCAATGGCGTAATTGAAACATAGCCAGAGTTTACCGCATAAAAATCTGTGCCAGGCCCCGCATCTTCTTCAGGCCCCGGTTGTCCAATCCAATAAATGCGTCTGCCGCGCGGGTCTACTGTTTTAATCGTGGGTTCAGCGATATGTCGCGTTCCTAAGCGGGTCACTTGAATGCCGCGTAATTCATCCAATGGAAGATCCGGCACGTTGACATTAAGAATGGTATGTTTAGGCAATGGATCGTGGACCAGCCTTAATACCAATTGCTGCGTGATTTCAGCCGCTGCTTCATAGTGCTGGCATTTGGGGCCGGCCAGTGATACCGCAATTGACGAGACCCCTAAAAAACGACCTTCCATTGCACCAGCCACCGTGCCGGAATAGAGTACATCATCACTTAAATTGGATCCTTCATTGATGCCGGATACCACCATTTCGGGAAGTTCCTTCAATAATCCCGTTAAAGCTAAGTGCACGCAATCGGTGGGTGTACCATTGACACTGAGAAACCCATTTTCTGTCGTGGTCACGCGTAATGGATTCACCAACGACAATGAGTTGCTCGCGCCGCTGCGGTTGCGGTCGGGCGCCACGACGGTGACATGTGCAATACTTTTTAATTTCTTGGCCAAGACAGCCAGTCCTGGGGCTAAAAATCCATCATCATTGCTTAATAAAATTTTCACGTTAGTTAATCACCTGATAAATTGCTTAATACTATTTGCACGTTAGTTAATCACCTGATAAATTGCTTAATACTATTTTCACGTTAGTTAATCACCTGATAAATTGCTTAATACTATTTTCACATTAGTTAATCACTTGGTAAAAGGTTTCGTCTTTTTTAATCATACCTAATTCTTGCCGTGCATGCGCTTCAATGGCGGTTTGATTGGCTTGCAGTAAACGTATTTCGCTAAGCAATTCTTCATTCCGTTTTTTAAGTTTAACATTTTCTTCTGTTTGCAGGGACAATTGTTTTTTTAAAATGTACATGTGTTGTATGCCATCCGAATCAAACCAAAGTCGATACTGTAAAAAAATTAACAGCAGTATCAAGACAATGGGCATTAATTTTAAATGGCCAAGCCGCATCAGGTTAATTTCTCTGTTGTATGAACAAACACAGCGGAGCCTGCATAATGGCTTTTGTCCTTTAATTCATCGGCTATTTTTAATAAACGATTGTATTTGGCAACGCGGTCTGAACGGCACAAAGAACCCGTCTTGATTTGTCCTGTCCGTGTTGCAACGCTTAAGTCGGCAATGGTCGTGTCCTCCGTTTCACCTGAGCGATGTGACATTACTGTATTGTAGCGCGCTTTTTGCGCCATCTGAATAGCCGCGATCGTTTCTGTGAGGGTGCCAATTTGGTTGGGTTTTATTAAAATAGCATTTGCTACGTGTTCTGAGATTCCTTTTTGTAATAATTTGGTATTTGTGACAAATAAATCATCACCTACAAGTTGGATCTGTTTGCCTAAGCGCTCCGTTAAAATGGCCCATCCTTCCCAATCATCTTCTGCCATGGCATCTTCGATGCTGATAATAGGGTATTGGTCCACTAATCGTTCAAGATAATCGGTCAATTGGGCGGCTGTTAATTTTTTATTTTCAGCACGTAAATAATAACGGCCGTCTTTGAATAATTCATTGCTTGCAACATCCAAGCCTAAATAAATATCTTTGCCAGGTTGATACCCTGCTTGGGTAATAGCTTCTAAAATGATTTCTAAGGCGGCTTCATTGCTTTGCAAATTGGGTGCAAAACCGCCTTCATCCCCCACGCTGGTGTTAAGTCCTTGTTTATGTAATACTTTTTTCAAATGATGAAACACTTCAACACCATAGCGTACCGCATCAGCAAATGTTTTGGCGCCGACGGGCAAAATCATGAATTCTTGTATATCCAAGTTATTATCGGCATGGGCACCGCCGTTAATGATGTTCATCATAGGCACCGGTAAAATGAAGGGCCCTTGACCGCCTAAATAAGCATACAGCGGTAAATGTTGTCCGGCAGCGGCTGCTTTGGCTGCGGCGAGCGACACCGCTAGCATGGCATTGGCGCCTAAACGCGATTTATTTTCTGTATGGTCGAGTGCGATGAGGGTCTCATCCAGTGTTTTTTGATCAGTGGCATCCATTCCTTGTAGGGCAGAGGCAATTTCATGATTAATATGGTTTATTGCTGTTAAAACGCCTTTGCCCAGGTAGCGTTGGGGGTCGTTATCACGTAGTTCCAGTGCTTCACGTGAGCCAGTCGATGCGCCAGAAGGTGCTGCAGCCCGTCCACAATGGCCGCTATCGAGCGTAACTTCTGCTTCAATGGTGGGGTTGCCTCTTGAATCGAGGATTTCAATGGCATGAATGTGTTTAATTTGTGACATATGTGCTCCAGGGCGGGTTAGAAAAATATCATTATGTTAAATAACTTACGTTAATTTTAATCTAAATTCGGCAGTTAAGATCGGCTGTGAGAGGCTGCTGCGCTCGCTCACCGTACAGGTGTGAATGCCGCCTCGCTAAAAAAGTAGAGAAAAACTCCTATATTCAGCAGATTAGCCTTCCTCGCTTCGATCTTAGCTGCCAAATTTAGGTTTTATGCGCGACTTTGTATTAAGCCTCATCTTGAGTTGATATAAACTGGTTTTAATAGCTTGTCAATGACTTTTGCTCTCCTGTTTTTATTAAAAAAAGAGCAAAAAATAGAATTTGTGTTATAATTACTCTTATTACATAACGCTCTAATTTGAGGTGGACAATGGCTTTAACTGTTGAAAAGATATGTGAGCTGAAACCTACAGCGACCCGATATCCTGCTGTGGTTGCTTTATTGCAAGGAATGATTGAGGCGTCACTATTCTTTTCTCTTCAACCGATGGTTTGGGTGAGGAAGAAACGG
>Ga0206994_1085_pt2 | contig 15766 bp, 16 predicted proteins | sample Alteio_BWMinCont_4_FD_153485 | JGI IMG/M metagenome (GOLD analysis project Ga0206994, IMG submission 153485) | Enriched cells from forest soil in Barre Woods Harvard Forest LTER site, Petersham, Massachusetts, United States -... | ecosystem: Environmental > Terrestrial > Soil > Temperate forest >...
ACGATGTCGCATACCAAACCGGGCTTTGACCAGGAACTTCTCGAAAAAGTAAATGCAAAAGGTGCTTTTACCATGTTGCTTGAAATGTATAAAAGCCTGCTGCAGGCATTTGAAAAGGAAGATACATTGCTTGCGCGCGACATACTTATCAGAGATGAGGCTATTGACAGTATTACCGAGGAAGCTATAACCATTACAGAGGAATATACCCGAAGCAAACCCGATAGCATTGGGCAAATAGTTCCATTAATTAGCATTATGAAGATGCTGGAAAGAATTGGAGACCACTTAAAAAACATTGCCGAGGAAATTATTTTCTACGCAGAGGCAAGGGTATTGAAGCATTCTTCGCCGAAGTAATTTGTGAGCCCAAAACCTCTAAAGGGGCTTAAAAGGTTTATTATATAACAGAAACCTACTGTTGTCAGCAACATTTTTTTACTTTTGCACCCCCAAAGTATAAAGGCAACGAACACTTTATACTTTGAACTTTTACAGATTGGAGAGGTGCCTGAGTGGCCGAAAGGAACAGTTTGCTAAACTGTCGTACGCCCAAAAGTGTACCGGGGGTTCGAATCCCCCCCTCTCCGCAGGAAGAGGACTTTTCTGGAATGAGAAACAGCTCCCTTTTTTATTGTCTTCATAATCCTTTGAAAAAGAGGCCGAAAACCCCAAAAAACTATTTGCATCTTTAGTTAGATATTGCCTATTCTGATAGTCATATCTCAGACCTCCGGGAAAAATCAAATATTGTAACTCTTTTTTAGTAATTATATCCGTAGAAGCCCACATTTCACTGAGGCTTGTAAGAAGAGGAACAATCTTGTCAAATTCCTTATTTAGGTTAGATATTTCTTTTGGAACTTCGTTCGCTTTTGACTGGAGATTAATTATCTCTTTCTCTAATTCCTGCTTTAACTGTTGGTAAAAGGAATCATTCTCCGAAAATTTCCCCAATGCATACTTTTTCTTTAACTCATAAAGATCTTTTTCCTTCTCTCTACAATTGTAATAAATCTCAAGATATTATCAGATTGTTACTGACCGTATCATTCAATGGTTAAGGCAAGGCCTGCTTTATATTATACTGATAATCAATAGTTAGAAAGGCGATAAAAGATAATTGCTATATCTTATTTGGTTTATAGATCAGTTTTCAGAACTGTATCCTATTAACAAACCCCAAGAAATCAATAAAATCTTTTATTAGTTGGTTAGATATTTTGAAACTTCTCTCTGCAAATTTTTATCCCAATCTTTAAACCCCTTTAACAATAAGGGGATTTTCTTTTTTATTCTTTCACCCTAAATTAAATTAAAGGCAACCATGTTTGATTTGCCTAACGTGCATTTTTGCAGAGTAAGAGAATTATGTAACTTATTGCCGGCATTGTGTAAGACAAGTATCCATAAGAGCATCTACTTTTGTGCCGTCGTGAAAATTTATTCACAATATAAAACAAAAATGAAAAAATTAAAATTAATCCTCGGCGGATTATTATTGGTTCTTGCCGGAACATTACAGGCACAAGTTGTAGTCACAGCTACTGTCGGCAATCCACCGCCTTGGGGGCCGGCCGATGGAGCGGGTGTACGGTTCTATTATATTCCGGATGTACAGGCATATTATGATGTAACGGATGGCAATTATGTTTATATGTCAGGTGGAAGATGGATTCATTCATCCAACCTGCCTCATAAATATAAGAATTATGACCTTTATGGCGGACAAAAAGTTGCCCTTAGGGATTACCATGGAGAAAGGCCCTATGAAAATTATAAAGAGCATCAGAAAAGCTATCCAAAAGGATACCATCAGGGACAACCTCAAAAAACTTTTGGAGAAAAACCCAATGGGCATGATAATGGAAACCATGATAAACATTAAAGTCTAATTGGTTAATAACATTGCTATAGTAATTAACCGGCAACATATATTTATTGATAGGCGCTATGCAAAAACATAGTGCCTTTTTGCTTTTCGTCATAGTAAATAGTAGAAAGCATATCTGCGATACATGTACTATTTTTCAAGCCATCTGCAACACCTTGAAGACCGACTTTTCAGAGTGTTTCGACCGAATTCTCGACATCCTTGTTGTAACTGACCGATTATCAATATCGATGTGTGCCCGGTTTGAACTCGCACGTTCGCATTGAACACAGGATTGTAAGTCCTGCGTGTTTATAGTTAAGGCGTGATTGATAGATTCTTATATAACTCCTTTATAAAAGACTTTTATACATATAAAATCCCCTATAAGATTCGAAATTGGCCTGCTTCTCTCCGCAGAAAGTAATAAGAGGCCTCAAGTTCCAATAGTACCTATCTTAGGTTTGTCGGCTCATAGTAAAGAGTTACTGCACCAGAACCAAATGTTTTTGTTTTTAAGAGTTTAAGATTAACCCTATCCTTCACGTTTTTAAACAATGGCAAGCCGCTTCCTGAAACAATTGGATGAACACAAAGCTGGTATTCATCAATTAAGTTCATTTGCGTTAAGGTTACTATTAAACTTGGGCTGCCAGCTAAAATGTTTTTACCCGCTTGTTGCTTGAGTTCTAAAATTTCTTCTTTAATGACTTCCTTTTTCAATTTTGTATTTTTCCAATCAACATGTTGAAGCGTGCGGGAAAAAACAATCTTTGAAATATTGTCTATTAGTACTGCAAATTCATCCGTTGGTTTGTTACCGGTAGGGCTTTTTACTATCGTTGGCCAATAACTTTCCATCAGTTGATACGTTATCCTTCCGTATAAAAGGGTGTCTGCATTACTTAATAGGTCATTATAATGTTGATGTAGTTCATCATCTGGAATCACTGCCGTGTGGTCGCAAAACCCGTCAAGGGTCATATTGATTGCTGCAATCAGTTTTCTCATATTTTGTATTTAAATCTTAAGCTCCCATAGTACCTGTCTTTACTTTTCCGGATCGCTTGTAATTGGCAAAAATCATTCCGCTTGGTGTAACCAAACTCTCTGTTAATTTAAATGCTGCCGGAATCGTGCCTTTGTCAAACAACTTTTTCCCTTTACCAAGAGTCAACGGGAAAATATTGAGCCAAAGTTCGTCCACTAAATCATTTTTTAGCAGCAACTGAATAAGCTCAGCACTGCCCCAAACTTTAATGTCAGAACCTTTTGAATTTTTGAGCTTTTTGATATCTGCCAGGCTTTTGAGGAAAACGGAGTTTTCCCAATCTGATTTTTTCATGGTCTTGGACATGACGTATTTTGTGACATCATTGATACCTGGCCAAAAGTCTGCATGTTCTGGCCAGTAGTGGGCAAAAATGTCAAATGTTTTTCTGCCCAAAAGAAGATCTGCAGGTTTCATCTGTTTTTGCATCATCTTACCGGAAGCTTTATCCTGATGAGGTGCAGTCCACCCGCCATATTTGAAGCCGCCTGATGTATCTTCCTTAGGTCCACCGGGAGCTTGCATTACTCCATCAATAGTGATAAATGATAAGACAATTATTTTTCTCATATACTAAAGCTAAAAGGTTAAACAACAAACACAAATATATAATAATCTTTCATTAAATAATATAAATTAGCCATCATCTTTATAAGAAGAAAATATTAATAGATACCTTAGTTTTTCTTCTCGGATTCAACGATTCTTTCTTTATTAGTTTTATTTGATTACTTTCACTTCTTGCTTGCAATAATAGCCAGCCCCAAAGAATAAACAACCATTTTCCTTTGAATGACAGAGGAGGTTCGTTCTTCGGTTTTTTATAAATTTTAAATATCAACTATAATGGACACAAACAAAAAAACTGCAAGAATTGCAGGCATTCTCTATCTACTTGTTGGTATTTTCGGCGGCTATTCCGAAGGATTTGTTGACCCCAAAATGTATGTTGCCGGTAATATGCTAGCCACAGCCGGTAATGTTGTTTCTAATTCAGAGCTTGTTCGCCTGAGCGTTGTCGCGCACCTGTTAGATGGAACATTTTTTGTCTTCGTAGCCATGTTGCTCTACAACTTGCTTCAGCACGTGAATAAGAGTGTGGCAAGGGCCATGCTAACCCTTGTGGCGCTTGCTACCGGAATTATTTGTCTTAATGCTGTATTCCAATTTGAAGCCATGCGGGTTGCAACTGACAGTTCCTACGCCAGCGCCTTGGGTATAGCGGGCTCCAATGCTATCGTTCTACTCTTGCTCGATATCCAACACTATGGAACTCTAATTGCACAGATATTTTTTGGTAGTGTCTCAGTTTGAAATTTAACCTTTATCCTTATATGCAAAGGGTGCTTATATTTGCACCCATGCGAAATCCTAAACGTCCCAAAGATACAAATCAAAGGGCTAAATATATTGTAGAACTTTTAACTGGAGAGGTAATAGAGCCTAATCCTGACGAGGGCAAAAGTCCAAAAAGAGTTAAAATAGGGAGATTAGGTGGCTTAAAAGGTGGTAAGGCAAGAGCCGAAAAGCTATCTGCTAAGAAACGCAAATCTATTGCTAAAAAGGCGGCTAAAAAAAGATGGGCAAAGAAGTAATTTTACTTGGCTTCCATACATCTTAATTGCACAATTAAATTATACTTTTTAGTATATTTATCTTCAAAATCAAACCAGTTGATAGAATCTTTCATTACATTAACAGCATCGTCAACATAGGTCTCTAATAAGGCTCTTCCATCTTCATTTAAAAACTGAAAAAGTTTATACTTCCTTATATGTCCGCTTATTAATGGATTGGTTTGTTTAAGTAATGTAGGCAATAATTCAGGGTCAAATCTCCCATAGATATAACGTTTTATGTAGATTGCACAAGGAACAGGTTTTACAAAGGCGGTTGGGTCTCCATCCCATTTATTGAGTTTGAACATGAGTTTAAAAAATGGATTGGTATTAGGAAAGACTGGTAAATAATCTGCTACCGCTTCACCCAATAAGTCCTTTACCTGCTTTAAAGTAACTTTTGTATTGTTTCGCAGTTCAATTATTTCAAGTTCTTTATCTACTGGCATCTGAGGCATAAGGGCATCAGCTTCCCATATTAACCCCTGTCTTTCTTAGGCATCTTGGATTTTCTTGATTTCCTTTTCTGCAAGTTTATCTTGGTCTGGTTTTGTTTTTTCCTTTGCCATGTTATATAGTTGAGACACTACCTATTTTTTGGGTTATGGCTGATACCATTAGGCTATCTTATTTACAAATCAGAAATGTTCCCGAAGTGGCTTGGCGGTATACTCATTGCAGGTGGTATCTGCTATCTCATAGATTTATTTGCTGCATTCCTAGTTCCAGACTTTGGACAAAAGATTCATGCCTTCGTTGTTATCCCCTCAGCAATTGCAGAAATATCGATGGTACTGTATCTCCTCATCATGGGTGTGAAGACAATAAAATCAGAAAAGCCAACCCTTGTCGTACCATAAACTCAAGGCTTCTACATATAAAATCCCTTATAAGGTTTGAAGTTTGCCTATTTCTTCGCAGAAAGTGATAAAGGGTCTTTATTAGGGTTTGGTTTATTTATTTTAAATTATAATACTTTTCACAACTTAGATATGCAGAAGAGTCGTCATCCCCTTTAAATCCGAACCCATCCCATTTGTAGGCAGCTATATGTGTTTTATTTGTATTGGGGTTCAAATTGATAAATGAATCTCCGCGATGCAGGGCGCAAAGAATTTGATTATTGCCAGGTAAAACGTCTGCATCCAATAAAGGCCAGGCAAGCGCTGAACCCCTCCATCGTGATATTAGCCCTGTTTTGGTAACACTATACACATAAGGCCTTATTCCAATATCATCATCCATATTTGAAAAATGCCTTTCTAAGGTGAATAAGTATTCATTCTTTCCATCGAGTTTTCCTTTTGATATTGAAATTATATCCATTGGTAGTGTTTGCCACAGAGTTTTACCATTGCTCGATGCCTCAATAATTATCCTCCCTTTTTCATCCGTTAAAACTTGTCGTAAGGTTATACCTGAAATATTCAGGGTATTGTGCAATGGGACGGATGGGAAACTATAATCGGTATCCCCTATAACTTCCGGAAAGAATGAATTTCTTCCGGTATGGGTAAGTATTCCTTTGCATTCGAAGCTGCCATTGTTTATGCTGCACTGAATCATTAAGCCCTCCTTAGTGACAGGATCTTTTTGGTCGAATAAATGATTTCCTAATGAGAAAAATACAGGTTTTCCATCTATCATTTCAGGCTGCTGTATAACATGGGGATGGCAACCTATTATAAGGTCTGCCCCATTTTCTATTAGCCACTTAGCTGCATTCCGTTGATTTTGGTTGGGCCATTCAAATAATTCACTACCCCAATGAATAAAAACAATAACCATGTTTGATAGGTTTTTAGCGACACGCAGCTTTTGCCTTATTTCAATAGAAGGAATTTGCTGGCAAGTTTTATCATGAGAAGGAATTAGGTTAATTGCTACAATGGCAACTGTTACGCCACGGATAGTGAAGAACTGTGGTGAATTATCTTTGAATACAGGCGATATATTTGTTTTTATAAGTTCATTAATAGTTTCTGTTTTCCCGCTATCACCATTATCAAGACTATGGTTGTTTTCAACAGAAATAATTTTGAATCCGGCTTGTGAAAGTAATGTTATGTTTGATTTTGGCACCTTAAAAATGGGAGCAGCAGAATCGGAGATAAGCTTATTATCCGGTTTTCCAACGGCTCCTTCCAAATTACCCATTACCAAGTCTTCCGATTTAAATAGCGACTCCATATTAGTCCATGGAAATTGCCTCCGGCTTTTTATTTCAACTTCAACATTCCGGGCGAGAAGAATATCCCCTGTAAAGAGAATTTTAATTTCCTTAGGTTTTTCCCGGCATCCCTGGAAAACTACTGCAGAAAGAAGAATGATTAATATCCAGTAATTGCGGGATAGTTCACACTTTGTTTTGTTATATAGGGCTTTATCCATGATGGGTATTCTTGTGTGCTGACTTTTTCCTGCCATTCTTTATCATTCAATAATTGTTCTGATGGAAACTCATAATAGGAATATATGGAGCCTTTAACAATCTCGTGCCGTCCCCAAAAAGGGACTATGTTATCCCACTCCATGGCATTACCCACAGCGGCCATAAGGTAATTGCCCTGGTCACCTGAAACATCTGCAATTTTAGCAATAGGGTCCGGTGTTGCAAGGCCATAATCTTTATTGGTAAGACTTTCAAAAATTAAAAAATAATGTTCTGCATCTCTTCCAACGTAAAGTATACGCTCATATTCTTCATTGGTAAGTGGCTCACCTCGTTTTTCTTTCTCTGCCATCGCCTGAAACATTCTTGCATCTTTTGCAGTCTCTTTTAATCGTTTTATAATTCCATCATACAGCGAGCCTTTTTCATTATCTTCCATTCCATTAGTTTTTTCTTTAACACTTTCCGGTACATAACTTATGGCAGCATCAAAAAGGCCGGCAATGGCTGAGAAGGTATACGGGTCAGGCTCTACATAACCTCTCGGCGCACTTAATACAATTTCCTCAAATCCGCCTTCCCCACATTCAGCAGCATCTCTTTCATTCACTAAAATAGTAGTATGGCGAAGAGTAGTCCAAGAGGCTAAACCAGTTTGCAAGCGTTTAACATTAAAGATATTTTTATCGGTGTTGCCATTTGGTGACATTACTGTATCAACCCATTGCACTGCAAGTGCATTCATCCATTTATCATATAAAGTGGTATTATTGCTGCTATTTTTTCTGAAATTTTCTTTAAGATGATTGATTACTTTCCTTAAGTTGGGATATTTATCATAGTCAGATTGCAGTAATGATTCTGCAAAGCCATCGCCTAATACAGAGGCTAAGTCTAAGCCGGAAGGTAACATACGTGGACCATCTTTCCCTATAATTTGTTTGTCAAGAGGAAATTTCTCATGGTAAATAGTGGAGTAAATAACTTCATTGTCAATTCCCCATGATAATGGAAATAGGGTAGGGTCTTCGCCGGGATATTCGTTATATGATGGCCGGTTGTATTTAATATTGCTCCACACCAACGGTGAACGAGGACTTGAAATGAGTCCCATATAGCTTTCAATCCATTTTACGGCAATGCCTTTAATATCATTGGGAAGGGTATTCAGTTCTTTCAATAATTCAGGCTTATCGGTATAAATCGTAGTAAAATATTTAAAGGCCATGAAATATTTTTGCATTTCGGAGTCTGCTGCATAATGCCCTCGTGGCTTGAGTTCTGAATAGTCGAAGTTATCCTTTTGAATATCTGTATAGACAGATTGTTGTGCATACATTCTTTCAACTTCAGGGTTGTTTTTATTATCAGAATTGAGGTCAGATAAGGCTTTAAAAACGGGAGCCCACGATGAGGTATTCTTTGCTGTTGCAAAGTAATTATTTGCTTTATCAATAAATTGCCAAAAGCCCGGTATGGCATTCTCTCTTTCTTTGGTAATAAAAAGCCCCTGGTAGGCAGCGCCAAATAATTCCCAAAAAATATCCGTTGTCACCATGTATGGCCTTGTAGGAGTAGACATATCATAATCTCCGCAATAATAATTTTCAGTTTCGTATAATTTATATAATTGGTCTCCAGTATTTGGGCGAAACAAACCATAATTTTTTTGGAACAAACTCATTTCTTCCTGTGATGTAGAATACATCCAGGCATTAGCCACATCCGCCAATGGAACATTAATGGGGACATAGTTCAAGGCATCTCTTCCATTTGCTTCGGTTAAACCCACTATGCCTTTTCCGTCAGGAACTGATGAAGGTGTAGAAGTAAATTGATATTCGGGAATCTGTCTATCCTCTTTTCGAGAGTTCATTATATATAAGCCAATCCCGGGTTTATCTTTTTGCCAGTGTAAAAGCCCCATTCCATTAGGAGTAGGTGTAATAGTACCATCATTGCTTATCCCTTTCGCCAAAGGTGCAGAATTACCCCATACTCTGTTGTCATAATCAGCAACAAAGAAATTATGATTTTTATCTTCCCATAAAAGTTCATTACCATCCGGATGAAATGCAATAGGTAGCGCATAGCTTGCCTTCATTACACTGGGTGTATCTTCTTCATCAAAATGTGAAATTGACTTTTCGAGGCCAACAACTTGATAGAAGCGGCTTCCTGTTTCGGTAATAGTCGTAATTCTAAATGAGTTATCATCATTGGCCATTCCGAAGAATATTCGATATGCAAAATATTCTTCCTTTAGGCTATCATTATAGCCTACTATGAATGGCCGTGGACAAACTACAAGCCTTCTTAGTTGGTTCGTTGATGAAAATATACTTTTAGCTGTCCAGCCTTTCTCATCTTTTTCAACTTTCAGGATATGATAGGTGTTATCTTTTATACCTATCACAAAGAGTGCACTAGCCCTGGGATGCCAAGCAATAGTTGTTACTGTAAAACCATTAAAAATAGCACAACTGTCAGAAAACTTTTTTTGAGAAATTTGCCAGAATTTAATACTATAATTTCCAGAGCCATCCTTTATTAATGCTGCTACAACAGGCCCTGCCGGAGAAACATCATAGTCTACCATCTTTTCACCGGTATTAACAAAAATGGTTCGTGTACTATCCGGTGACCGGGAGATAGTCAGTTCTGAAAGGTCGAAAACACCTTTAAATACTCTTGATGAGTCAATATCTGCATTTTGAATTATATTCTCTTGGATTGCATCCCTTTTTTTATGATTCGAGCAGGAATACATCATCACTGTAATTAAAACTAGTGAAATAAAAACAGGTATCGAATTTTTCATGCGGTAGATTTTATATTTACTTTCTATCAACTATCAAAAGTAAAAAATGTCTTTATGGTTTTACACTAATTTTCCAACAATCTGCTACCAAATAAAATCAATTTCAAAACCTCATCAGTTCCTCGTATACTTCTTTAGTAGGTAATCCCATTACGTTGGTATAAGAGCCTTCAATACGTTCTATGCCTATATAGCCAATCCATTCCTGTATTCCGTAGGAACCTGACTTATCGTAAGGGCGGTATTTTTTTACATAAAAGGTACGTTCTTCTAATGTAAGGGACTTAAAAAACACATCAGTAAGCACATGAAATATTTTTTTCTTGTGTCTTGAACGGAGACAAACTCCGGTAGCCACACGGTGTTTTCTGCCGGAGAGTTTTCCGAGCATGGCAATAGCATCCTCTTCATCTGTGGGTTTTAGCAATGAGTTTCCATCGAGCCACACTATGGTATCGGCAGTAAGTAGAATGGTATCTTCAGGGATTTCATCATCTGTAAAGGCATTCGATTTTTTTTCGCTCAGGTATTCTACAATTTCTTCGCATTGCAAATGCCCGGGATAGGATTCATCTACATCCTTAGGACGTAATTCATAGGTAAACCCTATTTCTTCCAGCAGTTGCCGGCGGCGCAGTGATTGGGAGGCGAGAATGATTTTCATACTATTGAAATAATGAACTAATAAAAAGACTTATCGTGTAAACATAAAAGGAAATTGCGAATACATATATAATGCCTGCAAACATTACTATTTTCAGCCAGGTGCTAATGGTGTGGAAGTCCTTAGGCAAAGAAGCTTTCTTCAACTTATAGAATAGTATTAAAAAAGGAAATTGAATACATACAAGAAAATAAAGTAAGGGATAAACTCCTGCAATATTGAATTGATATTGAATATACCCTAAAGGGATATTTAGCAGAACAAGCAAGAAAAATACAACCCATTTTGTTTTTGTAGTGCCTATAACAACAGGCATAGTGCGGCATCCGGGAAGTCTGTCTCCCTCCACATCTTCCGCATCCTTTACTATTTCTCTTATAACAGCAGATAGAAAAGCAAATATGGAAATACCTCCCATGAGTCCCCATACAAGAGGCTTCTGGTTATTTTGAATGGTCTGCCACTCAAAGGTGTGTTGAGTAAACGGAACAGCCAGGTGAATACAGGCTCCTCCCAAGGGCACCAATGCTAAAAATAAACCAATTAAGAGGTTCCCAAATAAAAAAGTAGATTTTAATTTATATGAATAAAACCATAGTGCAATTAAATAGAACAAGAACAAGAAACCCAAAAGAGGGATGCCGGCAAGATAACAGGAGAGGAACCCGGTAATAAGACCGGAAACATTTAGTATCCAATAACCTATTAAAGCGGAACGCGCCGATATAATACTGCCGACTATTACTTTACCAGGTTTATTAATCTTATCCATTTCCACATCATAGTAGTCATTAATGATGTATCCCCCGGCAGCCATAAAAAGAAAGGAAAGTGAAAACAAAGCATACACTATTTCGCTTACCGGCAAGTAAAGCTTCGGGTACTCTATTACCGCACAAATAAAAAAGAACCTTACCATATATAAGGTAAAGGCAATAATAAAAAGATTGAGAGGGCGTACCAGGCGCAGGTATGACAAAAACAGCTTCATTTCAGAGGCAATAAGCTGTTATCATTTAATTAAATATTAGTTAAGTAAATCTTTCACGCTTTGGCAGCAGGCCCGCCAAAATTCATGGGAATAACATTGGCTTCGGTATCTTTTACAGGGCCATGAACCGATTCAAACTTTGCCAGGTTATCCTTCAAAGCCATCATAAGACGCTTGGCATGCTGAGGAGTAAGTAAAATCCTCGATTTAACCTTGGCTTTGGGAGTCCCGGGCATAATGCGTATAAAATCGATGATAAATTCTGAATTTGAATGACTTATGATAGCCAAGTTGGAATAAGTTCCTTCGGCTACATCTTCGGGTAGTTCTATATTGATATTAACAGGTTCGGGAGCTTTATTGTCGTCCATAACTATATTTGGTATTAAGAATATTCTATCTTTGTGCAAAAGTAGTATTTATTGGCGTAAAAACCCTGTTAACACCCTTCGGATTTAAAATGCGGTTGAGTGTACCAATATTTATTACTTTTGCACCCAATTTTAAAATTACTAAACCATGACAAATAAAACTGATGCCTCCATTGAAGCTCGCGTTAAATCAATTATTGTTGACAAATTAGGTGTGGATGAGAAAGAAGTAACTCCACAGGCAAGCTTCACCAATGATTTGGGGGCTGACTCTTTGGATACCGTAGAGTTAATCATGGATTTCGAAAAAGAGTTTAACATTGCTATTCCCGACGAACAGGCAGAAAAAATCAACACGGTTGGGGAAGCTATTGCCTACATCGAAGCTAACGTAAAGTAACGTACGATACCTACTACTTTCAATGCAACTGAAGCGCGTTGTTGTAACGGGTTTGGGAGCCCTTACCCCTATCGGGAATACCCTCGACGAATTCTGGACAAATCTTATTGCCGGAGTTAGCGGTTCGGCTACTATTACGCGTTTTGACCCCTCCAAATTTAAAACTCATTTTGCCTGCGAACTGAAAGGATTTAAGGTGGAAGACCACTTTGAACGCAAAGAAGGACGTAAAATTGACCCTTATGCCCAATATGGCCTTGTAGCTTGTGCCGAAGCTATAAAAGATTCGGGTATTGACCTGAATACCATTGATAAAGACAGAGTTGGTGTAATTTGGGGTTCGGGTATCGGCGGATTAGATACTTTTTTAGAAGAATGCGGTAATTATGCCAAAGGTGATGGGACTCCCCGGTTCAATCCCTTCTTCATTCCCAAAATGATTGTAGATATACTCTCGGGCCATATTTCTATTAAATATGGTTTCAGAGGGCCCAACTTTACTACTGTATCTGCCTGTGCATCATCTACCCACGCCCTTTTAGATTCCTTTACTTATATACGCCTTGGCAGAGCCGATGTAATAGTTTCCGGTGGTTCGGAAGCAGCTATTGACCAAGCCGGAATAGGAGGATTTAATGCTATGAAAGCTTTATCGGAACGCAATGATTCACCCGAAACGGCATCCCGCCCTTTTGATAAAAACAGGGATGGGTTTGTGATGGGGGAAGGTGCCGGAAGTATCGTATTGGAAGAATTGGGTCATGCCCTTAACCGCGGAGCAAAGATTTATGCGGAAGTAGTCGGGGGCGGAATGACTGCCGATGCTTACCATATGACTGCACCACATCCCGAGGGATTGGGTGCTATCAACGTAATGAACCTTACGCTACAGGATGCCGGGATGCTCTCTTCAGAAATAGACTATATTAACGTGCATGGAACATCTACCCCGTTGGGAGATATTGCTGAGACAAAGGCAATATTGAAAGTATTTGGGGAAAATGCGTATAAGTTAAATATCAGCTCCACCAAATCAATGACAGGGCACCTGCTTGGCGCGGCAGGAGCAGTGGAGTCTATAGCTTGCATTATGGCGGTAAAAAATAATATTGTTCCTCCTACCATCAATCATTTTACCGATGACCCGGAACTGGATAACAAGCTTAATTTCACCTTTAACAAGGCTCAAAAAAGAGTAGTGAATGCTGCCCTCAGCAACACCTTTGGCTTTGGCGGACATAATGCTTCTGCCATTTTCAGGAAGTTCGAATAAGAATTTTAAGGTTTTTTCGCTATTACCAGACCTCAAAGGCCTTTATTAAGTATTTCATAAACTTTTAACTTTACGAACTTTTACACCACTTTATGGATATCCCAAGCATTCTTAATTTTTTAGGAGAAGAACATGAGCAATACTATAATGCTGTTGCTCCTCCTGTTATTCAAAGCAGTAATTTTTGCTATCCCAATGTAAAAGCTCTGCGTGAAGCCGTATTAAATGAGTATAATGCTCCCTTTTATACACGTGGTTATAACCCTACGGTTGCTATTTTGCGAAAAAAACTGGCTGCCTTAGAAGGGGCTGATGATGCCCTTGTGTTTGGGAGTGGTACTGCGGCCATCGTAGCCGCGGTAATGTCGGTAGTAAAAGCAGGTGACCATGTAGTATGTGTTCAAAAGCCTTATAGCTGGACCAATGCGTTATTGAATAAATACCTCATCCATTATAATGTTACCAATACAATGGTGGAAGCAACTGATGTATCCGCCATCGAAAAGGCAATTCAGCCCAATACAAAACTTATTTACCTGGAAAGCCCCAACTCTATTACTTATGAGTTGCAGGATATAGAAGCTATATCAAAAATTGCAAAGCCTAAAGGAATTGCCATAGTGGTTGACAATAGTTATTCATCGCCCATTTGCCAAAACCCTATAAAGCTGGGCGCTGATTTAGTTCTGCATTCCGCCAGCAAATATATTGGCGGGCACAGCGATGTAGTGGCAGGTGTGGTATGCGGTTCGCAGGAAAGAATCAGGAGCATGTTTGTAAAGGAATATATGAACCTGGGTGCTATTATTTCCCCACACGATGCATGGCTCATGATACGCAGCCTTCGTACGCTTGAACTGCGTGTAAATAAAACATCTGAAGTAACCTGGAAAGTAGTGGACGCACTGGAGGGCAACCCGAAAATTGAAAAACTGTATTATCCTTTCTCCAAAAATAATCCACAGCTTGCTTTAGCTAAAAAGCAAATGAAAGCAGGAACGGGACTATTTACCCTGCTTATGAAAACCGATGAAAAGGGTATTGAGAGGTTTGCAGATAGTTTAAAGCGCTTCCGGCTTGCAACTTCCTGGGGCGGATATGAATCGCTTTGCTATCCTTTTTGCGCTATGCCTGAAGAGGGCCGTAAAATGAGCAACCTGCCTGTTAACCTGGTCCGCTTTTATGTAGGTATTGACGAAGCTGATTTAGTGATTGAGGATATTATGCAAGCGCTCGAAAAGATTTAGGAAGTTTACCCTACTATCTTATTCAGCTCTTCGGTATAGCCTTCCCAAATTTTGAACTTTTCTTCCAGTTTGGTTTTTAAGGTTTGGTAATCGGAAAGCACTTTGGAAGAGTCCTTATTTTTTTCGTAAAAGTCGGGTTGATTAATAAGCTTTTCGGTTTCGCTTATTTTCTTCTCCAATTCGGCAATATCATCCTCCGCCTTTTTAATCTTCGATTCCAGTTGCTTTACTTTTTTGCTCTCATCCTCCAGTGCTTTAGAAGTAGTATTGGTAGAAGCTGCTTTCGCTTCCTTGTTATGCTCGGTACTTATTCTCGATTCATTTAATCGCTCGAGCTTACGTTTGCGCATAAACTCATTGATGTCGCACAAGTGTTCTTTTACATGCCCATCGCGGAACTCATATAGCTTATTCACCAAGCCATCCAGGAAATCCCGGTCGTGGGAAACTATCAGGAGTGTGCCTTCATAATTGAGCAGCGCCCTCTTTAAAATATCTTTTGAACGTATATCGAGGTGGTTGGTAGGCTCGTCAAGCATCAGCAGATTATAGGGTTGAAGCAATAACTTGCAGAGAGCTAATCTTCCTCTCTCGCCACCACTAAGCACCTTCACTTTTTTATCTACATCCTCTCCGCTAAAAAGAAAAGCACCCAAAAGATTTCTTACGCGGGCTCGTATATCACCTACTGCTAATTCATCAATGGTATCAAAAACGGTTTTATTAGAATCCAGCTTTTCTGCCTGGTCCTGCTCAAAATATCCCATCAACACATTGTGCCCCAATTGAACGGTTCCTTCTGTCGAGGTTTGCCCGGCAATCATCTTCATCATAGTAGTTTTTCCTTCCCCATTCCTGCCTACAAACGCTATCCTCTCCCCTTTCTCCACAATAAAATCAGCCCCGGAAAATATTCTTTTTTCTCCATACGCTTTCCCGGCTTTTTCTACGGTTAATGCAATTTTTCCACTATGGGCAGGGGGCGGAAAGCGGAAATGAATAGAAGCAGAGTCATCGTCATCCACTTCTATAATATCCATCCTGTCCAACTGCTTGATGAGGGA
>Ga0206994_1094_pt2 | contig 15580 bp, 12 predicted proteins | sample Alteio_BWMinCont_4_FD_153485 | JGI IMG/M metagenome (GOLD analysis project Ga0206994, IMG submission 153485) | Enriched cells from forest soil in Barre Woods Harvard Forest LTER site, Petersham, Massachusetts, United States -... | ecosystem: Environmental > Terrestrial > Soil > Temperate forest >...
TCATACGAAAACCTATTGGGCAATGATGAAAACTTGTCTAAGCATTGGGAAACATTTTTTCAATCCTTTCGTCAATTGGGGTATGATGAGGTAACGAGCCGAGAGAAAGCAGTACTTCGTCTTTTAAAAGAAAATGGGGTTACATATAATATTCATGGTGATCCAAAAGGGTTAAATCGTCCGTGGGAGCTGGATCTGCTACCTTTTATTATTAGCAAAAATGAATGGGATCTAATTCAATTGGGACTAACGCAACGGGCAGAATTATTCAACCTCATACTAAAAGATATTTATGGCGAACGAAAATTAATTAAGAATGGTTTGTTGCCGATGGAGCTTATTTACCGCCATTCAGGTTTTTTGCGGCAATGTGTGGGTATTGATTATACGCAAAAAAATAGTTTGGTTTTATACGCAGCTGATTTAGCCCGTGGCACCGATGGTAAAATATGGATCGTGAATGACCGCACACAAGCGCCATCCGGCTCTGGCTACGCGTTGGAAAACCGAACGGCCATGGTACGCATTGTACCTGAATTATTCAACGGCTTAAAAGTGCGCCACCTGCAGCCCTACTTCAATACACTAAGAGCTACGCTTAATAATATGGCACCGCATCAAAAAAATAATCCTCGCATTGTGATCTTAACACCTGGTCCCAATAACGAAACCTATTTTGAACATTCTTATTTAGCTACTTATCTTGGTCTAACTTTAGTGCAGGGAAACGATCTGGTAGTAAAAGATAATTTTGTATGGCTGAAAACATTGGGTGGTCTTGAAAAGGTGGATGTCATCTTGCGTCGTGTAGATGATGTGTATTGTGATCCGCTGGAATTAAAAGAAGACTCACAGTTAGGCATACCCGGTTTGTTACAGGCAGTACGCAGCGGTAACGTCAGTATTGCAAACCCTTTAGGCAGTAGTATTTTAGAGAATCCGGGGTTGATGCCGTTCTTAGAGAATATTTCACAATACTTTTTTGGCAGAGATTTAATTATGCCCAATATTGCTTCCTGGTGGTGCGGACAGCCAAAGGAAATGGAGTATGTGTTAAAAAACCTTTCTTCCTTAGTTATAAAAAGAATTTACAGACAATCCGGTACACATACTTCTATTGATGCATCTACACTTTCTTATAATGAACTGGATGAATTGAAAGCAAGGATAAAAAAATCGCCACAGTTATTTGTAGGACAGGGAAAAGTTTTTATTGAATCAAGTCCATCTTTAATCAATGGGAAAATAGTCTCCCGAAATAATTTATTCAGAACTTTTTTGGTTAGTAACGGAAATGGGTATACGCAAATGGCTGGTGGTCTTACGCGCACTGCTGGCGAGGAAGGCAACCTGATTATTGCCAATCAATTAGGAGCCTTAAGCAAGGATACCTGGATTATATCGCCCGAGCCGGAGAGGATTGTAAGTACGCTAAAAGAACCTGAAGTAGAAGATACTTTGTTTAATACAGCCGTATTACCAAGTCATACCGGCGAAAATCTTTTTTGGGTAGGTAGATATACTGAACGTGTATTGGGGAATGCCCGTTTTTTACGAACTGTAGTGCAATATATTACGGAAGGTAATAGGCTGCGGGGGAAAAATGATATTTATACTGAGCAATGTTTATTAAAAGCACTAACAGAATATAGTTATACAAATCCCGGTTTTATAGATGACCAAAAAAAAATCGAAAACCCATGGACCGAATTAAAAGATATTTTATTTAATGAAAATAGAATAGGGGGCTTAAAAAATAATTATAACCTTTTTAGCAGGGTTGTATTTACTGTGAGAGAATATTGGTCAACAGATGCGTGGCGCTTATTGCGTAGCATGGAAGATGAGTGGTTATCAGTGCATGATAATAACAATGTAAACATTGCTATTATAAACCCGTTGAACAACCTCATCACTTCAATGGTAGCTTTTGTGGGGTTGAACCGTGAAAGCATTTCCAGAGAACATGGGTGGGCAATATTAGATGCGGGCAGAAAAGTAGAGTATAGTTCGCTGCTGGTAAATATGTTTTTAGCAACATTGGTAAACAACCATCCCGAAGAAGTAGAATACAATTTACAAGAATCAATATTGACAAGCAATGAAAGCCTTGTAAACTATCGCTATAAGTACAGGGCACCGATACAATTAGGATTAGTATTGGATTTAATGTTGTTCGATCCCAATAACCCTCGTTCTTTACAATACCAATTAAATAGACTAAAGCTTAATCTGGACGTATTGCCTGATTTGCAATATAATAATCAGGTATCAGAACATAACCGGTTAATTACTGAGTTGTTTAATTTATTAGAGCGTGTACATAAAGGACAACTAACAGAATTGGATAGTAAAAGAAAGAAGTACAAAAATCTCGAAACTTTTTTGATGCAGGCAAAAATGCTTTTGGACGAAATACCGGAAGTAATATCTCGTGTATATTTTGAGCACGCGCAGGTACAAAAGCAATTATTTTTTTCAGAGAATAACCGATGATAAATTACAGAGTAATACATACCACTACTTATAACTACAGTGAACCTGTAAGCTTTTGCTATAATATCGCGAGGCTTGAGCCACGCAATACAAATGATCAACTATGTAGCAGTTCATTTATAAGCATTACACCACAACCGGATGTAATTAATGAATACGAAGATTTTTTTGGTAACAAACTTGTGTATTTTGCTATACAACACGAGCATAAAGACCTAACCGTAACCGTTACTTCTGATGTAACAAAAAGTGAAGTAATGTTGCCGTCGATTGATACATACAACAGTATGTCATGGGAGTTAGCTAAAGAACAATTAGGAATAAATAAAAATGATTTTTTAGAAGCGAGAGAATTTATCGCTGAAACACCGGTAACAGCGGCAGATGAAGAGATTATCAAATATGCCATGCAATCTTTTACACCGGGTCGCCCGATGTTTGAATCTGTGTATGACTTAATGCAACGCATATACGAAGATTTTACATATAAACCGGGCTTCACAACAATAGCAACGCCATTAGCCGAAGTGATGGAAGCAAGAAAAGGGGTGTGTCAGGATTTTGCTCATCTTGCTATAGCTTGTGTGCGAGCTATGGGGTTGCCGGCGAGGTACATAAGCGGCTACATAGAAACAATAACACCCGAAGGTCATGAAAAATTAATTGGTGCCGATGCTTCCCATGCATGGTTTGCCATATATATCCCACGAATAGGATGGCTGGATTTTGATCCAACTAATAATCAGATGCCAACAACACAATACATTACAATTGGTTGGGCAAGAGACTACTTTGATATAGCACCTTTAAAAGGTGTTGTCTTAAGCAGTGGTTCTCACCAATTATCAGTATCGGTTGATATGCTGAGGATTTAAAAACAAATTATTTCTTCTTCCAAAACTGCCGTAGATCAAGTGTATAAGGATACTCTTTATTTACCAATGGGGGTGGAGCATCGCATATAAAAGAGTTATTATTTTGCTCAATATAATGCTTCACAAAAACATGGTTTTGTTTTTGCCGTAAAATATTCTGCGTATGTGTTGTATCGCCGAAACGGTTTACACGCCTGGATTCTGCTTCGTAGCTATTAATAGGAAAGCTGTCGTAACTTCTTCCGCCCGGATGTGATACATAATATGTACAACCACCAATAGAGCGGCCGTTCCAGGTATCCACAATATCAAATGTAAGTGGCGTATCAGTGCCGATCGTTGGATGCAATGCAGAAGGCGGTTGCCATGCACGGTAACGGATACCACAAACATATTCTTCTTTAATACCGGTTTCTTTTAATGGTACACGGTTGCCATTACAAAGCAGTACATAACGGGTGCCGTTTAATCCTTTTAATTTCACCTGTACTTTTTCTAGTGATGAATCCACAAAACGTGCAGTGCCTGAGCTGCTCATCTCTTCTCCTAATACATGCCATGGTTCAATGCCCATGCGAATTTCCATTTCAATGCCTTGTAATTTTACCGTGCCGTAATGTGGAAAGCGGAATTCAAAGAATGCGTTGAACCATTCTAATTTAAATGGATAACCATTGTCATTTAAGTATTGAACCACATCTTTAATATCTTCCTGCACATAATGCGATAACATAAATTTATCGTGGAGTTCTGTTCCCCATCTTACTAAATCATGCTTGTATGGTTTCTTCCAGAAGCAGGCGATCAATGCACGTATCAACAACATTTGCAGCAAGCTCATGTGTTTGTGTGGTGGCATATCAAATGCCCGGAACTCAAGGATACCAAGTCTTCCGGAAGATGAATCGGGTGAATATAATTTATCGATACAAAATTCGGAGCGATGTGTGTTGCCCGTAATATCTGTTAGCAAGTGACGGAATATTCTATCGGTTGTCCAGAAAGGGATATGGCCATCATCAGGGACCTGATCGAAAGCAATTTCCATTTCGTACAGCTTTTCATTACGCCCTTCATCAAAACGCGGCGCCTGGCTTGTAGGGCCAATAAATGCGCCGGAGAATAAATACGACAAGCCCGGATGGTGTTGCCAAAAAGCAATCAAGCTGCGCAATAAATGCGGTTTGCGCAACAACGGACTATCTGCAGGTGACGCACCACCAATGGTTATATGATTGCCACCACCCGTTCCGGTATGTCTTCCATCCAACATAAATTTTTCCGTTCCTAACCGGGATTGATGGGCCTCTTCATACAATGTATCTATTATATGCGTAAGCTCTTTCCAGTTTTTTGCAGGGTGAATATTTACTTCAATAACACCGGGATCTGGCGATACTACTAAACGTTCCATACGTTGATCACGTGGAGGTTCGTAACCTTCAATGCGTACAGGCATTTTTAATTTAGCAGCCGTTGCTTCAATTGAAGCAACCATATCTAAGTAATGCTCTAAATATTCTAACGGTGGAAGGAAGATATAAATAATACCTTCTCTAGCCTCTACACATAAGGCTGTTTTTATTGTTGTAACTTCAAAAGTGATCTCTATTTCGGGTTCTTCTATTTCAACTTTCTTTTCGGGGTATTTACTTTTTTCCTTTGTCTTATTCGCTTTTGCTTGTTGTGTTTGTATATGTTGCAGTGGTGCTGTATGTTCAGTTACCAATCCATAACGGGCTGCTATGCTTTCGTGATAAGAGTCCAATTCAGGTAGCTCTTCAAACAAACTGCGTTCTACTTTTTGTGGTTCTTTTGCTTTTGCAACTGCGGGCAATGATTCTAATGGAAGCCGTAAGCCGATAGGAGAGTTGCCCGGTATTAAATATAAATGTTCACGGTTAAATATCCATTGACAGCTTTGCCATTTACTGTTCCAATAATTCCATTTTATTGGCATTACATAACCTGTAGGGTTGCCCAAGTTTTTATCTAATAATTGCGCTAAGGTCCTTCGTTCGCTACTGTCTTTTAAGTTGGCTTTTAATGGGTCAACGTTTACCGGGTTCTTTCCTTCTGTCCATAAAAAATAAAAAGCATCTTCATAAGCCGCACTTATATTATCCGTGCTTACTGCTAAATGTTTGGCTAACTCTTTGATGAATATTTCAGCGTCTTCGTATGTATATTTTCCTTTTGTTTTTTCATGTGCAATCAGATCAACATTCTTCCAAATCGGGTACCCGTCTTTTCGCCAAAATAAACCATATTGCCAGCGGGGCAGCGGCTCGCCGGGATACCATTTTCCTTGTCCGTAATGTATCATTCCCGAAGGGCCAAATTCTTTGCGCAGCTTAAAAATCAAATCATGCGAAAGGATCCGTTTTTCTTTTCCATCAGCGGCCGTATTCCATTGTGCCGATTCCATATCATCGATTGAGACAAAGGTTGGTTCGCCACCCATTGTCATCCGTACATCGCCTTCCAATAAATCTTTATCAACCTGTTCACCAACAGCATTAATGGCAATCCATTGTTCTTCAGTAAAAGGTTTTGTAACACGTGGGTCTTCATGTATCCTTGTAACCGTATTGGAAAAATCAAAACTTGTTTCGCAAACATCTGAAGCACCTACAACTGGCGCTGCACTTATATAATCGGGTGTACAGGCTAAAGGGATATGCCCTTCGCCGGCAAATAAACCGGATGTAGGGTCCAGTCCGATCCAGCCGGCACCGGGAATATATACTTCAACCCATGCATGTAAATCTGTAAAGTCAACAGGCGTTCCCGAAGGGCCATCTAATGCTTTTATATCTGCGGTTAACTGAATCAAATATCCTGAGACAAAACGTGCAGCTAAACCAAGGTAGCGGAATACCTGTACTAACAACCAGGCGGTATCGCGGCACGAACCAATTTTCCGGCTCAATGTTTCTTCGCAGGTTTGCACACCTGCTTCCATTCGGATAGAATAATTAATATCCTTATTTAATTTTTGATTGATATAGACTAAAAAATCATTGATGGTTTTTTCGGTTCTGTCAATGCTCATTACCCATTGCTTTAGCAACGGTCCTGTTTCACGTATCTCTAAATAGGGTACTAACTCTTTCGGCAATTCACCCTGGTATTGAAATGGAAATTTTTCTGCATATTCCTCAACAAAAAAATCGAAAGGATTAATTACCACCATATCAGCAATTACTTCTACTTCGATTTTTAACTCAGTAGTTTTTTCAGGGAATACTACACGTGCCTGATAATTGCCAAAGGGATCTTGTTGCCAGTTTATAAAATGATCTTTAGGTGTTATTTTTAATGAATATGATTCAATCTTAGTACGGGAATGTACGGCGGGGCGTAGACGAAAAATATGCGGCGATAAAGAAACTGCTCTGTCGTAACTATAAGTTGTTTTGTGATTGAGTGCTACACGTATTGCCATAATATTAATTAGAGATTAAAAATATTTCTATGGCAATCAATCCTTTTAAAAATAGTATTTTTTTTTGTTTGCACAAAATTTAATGCCGAAGAGATTTTTATATAATTTTTATATCAAGGCAGATAAGGATTGTAATTGTATAAGTAAAAATTTTTCTTCCCAGCAACGTCTCCTGAAAGGGACGTTGTGTTGATTGCTACTCAGTAGAGTATTTGATTTAAAGTTATTCATAACTTTAAATGGTCGCAACTGTTAGTTATAGCAATGAGCGCAACGTCCCTTTCAGGAGATGTTGCTGGGAAGTACACTTATATTATCTTATACATCTTTGCTGTAGAACTTATATAGTCCAATGGGTCGAAAGCCTTGTCAAATGTGTTTTTCAAGTCGTTTAGTTTACCTTGAAGATTGGTGATTTGTCCACCAATTTGGGAATCGTTTTTATATTTATTAAATAAATCGTCGTAGCGAATAATATTTTCATTAATGTCGAAAGTTATTTTTCCTAAACGGTTTTTCGTTGATTGTACATCCATCATCGGGTAATAAATATATTCTTTCCAATCTTTCGGATTATTATTAGTCTGTTGCAATACATAGTTGCTGGCTTTTTGTCGCAGCACAGTTAAATATTGGTAGCGTTTATCGGCATCACTTTCATTGGTAAATTGTTCACGAAATTCTGTAGTGTTCACATTCAGTAAGCTCAAATCTTTTGTAAGAATATTTTGATAAAGGCTTTGAAGGTTGTTCAATTCATCTGTTATTACTTTCCATTCATGTTCGGTTTCTTGTTTGTCGTAATCAAACTGACTTATCTTCATGGTGAGTGTGATCATCTCTTTACTTTGTTCACGTAATTCCTTATTTTTTTTGGAAATGGACGAAACATAGGTGGACATGCTTGCAAACAAAACACTTGAAATAGGGCCGACAACAGGAACCGCTTGTGTAGTACATCCCGCAAAGGTAAGCAGGTTGCTGCTAAGTTCTAGTGTAGGTTCATTGTTTTTATTGTCTTTAATGTATTTGTTGAATCCTGCAAACCAGTTTCTGTAACCATCATAATTTAAAGGGTTTCCGGCAGCATCTAACTGGTCGAAAAATGTTTTTGTGGTATTAAATAAAATCAATGGTTTTATTTCTCTATCCATCGAAACCAAGTTGACAATGGCTGATTGGAAATTGGCTTGATAAATGTTCAACTCATTTTGTTCTATGGCCTTTTGTTTGTCTTCCAGCGCCTGCACACGAAGGAAAAGTTTATCTGCCTTTACGTTAGCATCTTTTGTTGCAGCGATGGATTTGTCCAAAGCATCCAGTCGTTGGTCGAGCTTTCCAACGGTAGAGTCAACCGACATTGTCCTTTTGTCGAGCGATTGCTGAATTTCCTGAAGAACCTTGTCTTTGATTTGTTTGTCGTTGAGCGAATCGGTTTGGGCAATCGAATGAAATCCTATAAAAATGAGTAAAACAGTAGATACAATAATTTTCATCTGTTTATTTTTTATTGTTTTAATTGCCGGAGGATGCCGTAAATAATCATTGCTTTGCCGTGTATCCTAAAGGCTTATGGGCATTTCGTTATTATATAGCCTAGACCTAGTTAAAAATCTTCGAATCAAAGTTAGGACAGATTTAAAATACTTGTTGTATCACGAATGGTTTTATGTTTATATTATATTTAGTTTAAAATGAGAAGGCGTATCTATATCAATAATCTCTATTTACGGAGATAACCAATCACAAGATGTTACTGAAGTTTATAGCAAAGTGGCTGAAATGAATATTATATTAAATTACGTACTTTGATAGGTTAACAATAATACAGTATGATACAATAGTTAACAGTTGAATATAATAAAAAAAATCTCTATTTCTTGACTAAGCTATCAGCTGGAGTATTGGCTTTTATGCTGTCTCGTATCGCAGTGGCCCAATTAATTAATTTGTCCTTCTGATTTGGAGTAAGTATCGCATAGCGATGAATCAACGTATAGGATGATAATGGCATTTTATCAGATTGGATCTGTTTAATTAATCCATCCAGTTTTTTATATTTTTTTCGAATGGGATAAGATGTGAATTCAGAAAAATTCAATGCTCTTTTTCCTTCTTTTACATGATGACTTAACCACCATGCTACTGGCTGAATATTATTATACCATGGGTACTGGGTGTTATTGCTGTGGCAATCATAGCAGCTTGTTTTCAATATTTCATGTACACTATCCGGTATAAAATAAATAGTACTAATATCATTCTTATGTATCGATACGTCAGCCGTAATGTTTTTTGCAGGACGAAAAAACTGAATGATAATAAATATCGCAAGAAGAACGAGAAATAAAATAGATAGACACTTTTTCATAAATAATATTATCAATTGTTTATTGCAATATAAGAGGTTTAGGAAGAATAATTCCATGTTTATATTTGATCAAACCTTAAAGAATTATTTGTTGTAATATTAATATACCATTAATTATTCTTTGCCATTCAAGAATTAGCTTTAATATCTTCAAACGTATAATAAACGTGTAATAATTATAATGCAAAAAAGAAAAGACTTAATTGAAGTAGCTAAAGTTTTCTTTAAGTTAGGTTGTATTGGTTTTGGTGGCCCTGCTGTCCATATTGCTATGATGGAAGAAGAATTAGTAAGAAAACGTAATTGGTTATCACATGAGCACTTTCTTGATCTAATAGGAGCAACTAATTTAATACCTGGTCCTAATTCTACAGAGATGACCATGCATTGTGGACATGAAAGAGCAGGTTGGAAAGGACTTATAGTGGCAGGGATCTGTTTTATATTACCTGCAGTGATCATTACAGCCTTTTTTGCATATGTTTATCAGAAGTATGGCAAGCTGCCGCAGGTGGAACCATTTATCTATGGGATCAAGCCAGCTATTATTGCCGTGATCGTATCCCCTCACTAGCGCAGATATGCAGCGTTGGTATTGTGTGTGGCGTATCTGTGATAAGTACGTTTGTATATTTATTAGTAAATAAGTAAAGCACAGATACTCTATCACACAAAGCTAAACCGCATATCTGCGCGACGATGAGAAAATTTCTAAAATTTCATATATCTTACGAATCTAAAAATATAAATAAGTATAATAATCCAAGATAAATTACGCTATGTTATACAGTCAAACTAAAGGCAACCAATTAAACGAAATAATTTTACTTCATGGCAATTCGCAAAGTATAGAACTATGGGATACCGTAATAGATGAAAAAGTATTAGAAGGTCATACATTAATTACTGTTGATCTTCCAGGTCATGGAAAAACTTTTATCAGTAAACAACCAGACGAGGATTATAGTATTCAAGGAATGGCTGCGCATTTAAAAGAATTCATTCTTCAACACAATAACTATATCGTAGTTGCCAATTCTGCATCAACTAATTTGATTGGTGAGATCGCTCATTTATTAACCAACTGTAAAGGCATATTTTTAATAGGTGCAAATATTATTGGTGAAAATATAAATACGTCTGATGTTTTAAAACCTAATCCTAATATCACTCCTTTTTTTACTGCTAACCCTACTGATGAAGAACTTGATAAGATGATAGACGAAGGTTCTTATAATATGTCTCCAAATAACAAAAAAGAGTATAAAGAAATTTATAGAAAAACTGATCCAGCTTTTAGAGAACATTGGTTCGCTTCCATATCAAAACAAGAGTGGACTGATGAGATTAAAAACTTAAATACATTAGCCGTACCCGTTGCTATTGTATATGGACAAGAAGAAAACTTTATTCATACACATTACCTCGATAAATCATCGCTAAAAAAATGGAAGGATCAAATAATTACTATTCCTGAAGCAGGGCATTTATTGCAGTATGATCAACCAAAAGTATTGGCAGAATTGATAAAAGAATTTGCCGTTGATTGTTTTAAATGATACGGCTACTTATAGCGAAAGCGACTAATTGAGCTACATTTTTAGTATTCGTTTTGCGTAGCATATTTTGTCTATGGTTTGATACAGTGTTTTCACTTATATTTAATCTATCTGCAATCATTTTACTACTTAAACCATCCACCATCCATTTTAAAATATTTTTTTCTTGTTTGGTTAAAAGTGTGTCTTCTTCATAAGGATAAAAGAAATCTGTTTGAATGAGTTTATTACCTTTTTCCTGTTCTACTTTTTCTATTGTTCGCACCATTATTGAGTCTTTTTTAAAAGTAGTTATATCAAATCCTACTAATAAACAATATAAAGGCAGACCCGTTTCTTTTGAAGTAATGAAAGTACTTCGCTGATATAGATCAACCCAATCTCCAACGATATTTTTTATACGGTAGTTAAATGAGAAAATATAATTGGCATGTTCTGATTGAGGTATGGTTTTTAAAAATTGTACGTTGGAAGGGAATAGCTTTTGATTAAAAGTTTTAAAAAAATCACTATGCATAATGCTAACCATAAAATTAAGACCACCTTCTAGAAATCCATTTGGATGATAACCTAAAACTGTTTTTGTACTTTCTGTAATTGACATGTAATTCATTCGCGTGTAATCAATAACAACAAAAAGAGGGCATATGTGAGATAAAAAGCCTGATACGTTTTTGAAATTGTTGTGCATCATCTTAACTTCCTTTTCATCAACTACATCATTTGCATAACGTGCGCTATGCAGGTAGTTCATGTAAGTAAAATCAACCGTTTTAGCAGGTTTCATGATGCAGTATATGCAGTTAAGGTACTAAAAAAATATTATGGTATAGAATTGATGATTCCAATAGTAGGTTTCCACTATTTTTTAGGGTAATGATCTTCCTTACCTTCATCAGTATAAAGTATTGTTGTACTGTTTAAGGGATATGATAGTAAATATTTAGTTGTACTGACAAGTCCTGCGCATAAAATATAAATAATAAATCATAACTATAAAAAATAAAGTAGCCCCTAAGCTAACTGTTATTAAAAAGATCTTTTAATCCTTACCCTATTATTTTCTCTTGTCAACAAAGATAGTGATGTGTCAAATTAGTTGGCAGTAAGGAACTGCAATATCGCATAGCGATTAAGAAACCGTTTTACAGGTGTGTAAGATCTATATTTTGAAATTATAGTATTACTATTATTTAGATAATTATCTCATTTTCTCTAACTATTAAATCAGGGACATTTCTCCAACATACATTGCACATTTGTAACAAGCTTCTGCGCATATTTCACAATGTTCCATGTCACGGTGTTTTTCGCATTCATCAGCGCATTTCTTACACACTTCCCCGCATTCCGCTAATAAATAATGACTTTGTTCAGAATCTCTTGAAAGCAAAGAAGCTGTAAGATGACAAATATCTGCGCAATCGATATTCAGCTTTATGCAGGGAACCATCATTCTAATATTTTCTTCATTGAGGCATGCTATCGCACATTGGCTACATGCTATTGCACAATCATTAAGCATATTGATTAATGCCATATTTTTTTCGTGATTCATACATATAGATTTTAACATTAAAAGATACTATTCGGATATTTTTATTTCCGAAATAATCATGCCGTTTATTTGTTCAAACTATTATGTAGAGACCTGTATTTGATATCTAATTGATCTACAATGTTATTAGATATAACAATGATAATGGAGCGATAGCAGTAAAGACTTTCGCTATGTATAGGCGAGGAAATAAATGGCCAAGTCAGTGAGAATGGAATGAATCAATATTTATCTTTGCTAGCTATGTAATCGTAATAAAACTTCTTTCACATCTTTGTACCAAGGTGCCCATGGGATAAAATGTGGTGCGCCATCCAGTATTTTAACTTCAACACTTTTTGCATTCACTAACATTTTTTTTGCATAAGCTGCATTACCAACAGGTACAAATTTATCTTTGTTACCATGTATTATCCATACATTACAAGTTATAGATGCAAATTGTTTTGCTAAAGGCTTGAGTTCCTTTTTATAATACCATATCTCGTTATTACTTGGCCTGAATGCTCCGGGTAACAGGTATTGTAAACCACTATATTTTAGAAATCCTCTCCACTTTTCGGGGGCTTCTTCAGCGGGATCTTCGGAGCCGGCTAATATTACCATTCCCGAAAATGTATTTGGGTTATCTGCAACTAATTTTACTATTGTTGGACCTCCGAGGGAATGTCCTATGATATAAATGGGTTTGCCATTTTGGATATGTTTAAATATTGGACTAATAATAGTCGATTGGTCCGATAGGTTTTTAGCATCACCAAAATCACTGTATCCAAATCCGGGCCTATCAACCGATATCATTCTATATTTTTTTAATAGATCGGTATCTTTTAAATAGGTACTAAATGCATCCCAGCTACCAGGAGATCCATGAACAAAAAACAAAGTAGGGAAGGTATCATTGCCTGTTTGAACATAATGTAGTTTAAATCCGTTTACATTTAATGTTTCTGTTTGTAATGTAATACCAGCGGCCAAAAATTCCTTCTTTGCTTTTGCATCGCTAATTCTCATCTTCATACAGCTTTGCGCTAATATTATCCAACAAGTAAAAAAAATAGCAATGATTATTAACTTTTTCATCATGTTCAATTTACGACAGTTCTTTTTAAGGAGAGGATCTTTTCAAAGGGTTGAGGAAATCTTATTTCATGTAAATTATTATTGTATTGATGTTGACTATTTCAAAGGCACAAAATCCAATGCAATTGAATTCATACAAAATCTTTTATGAGTTGGGGGAGGTCCGTCATCAAATATATGTCCCAGATGAGAGCCGCATCTTGCACAAATAACTTCAGTGCGATGCATATCGTAAGAATTGTCATCTCTGTATATTACGCTGTTTTTTCTGATCGCTTCGAAGAAGCTGGGCCAACCACAGGTACTTGCAAACTTGGCGTCTGATTTAAATAAGGCATTACCGCAAACGGCACAATAATAAGTTCCTTTAGTATCCTGCTTCCAGTATTTACCGGTAAAAGCCTCTTCTGTAGCTTGTTCTCTTGCAACAGCATATAGATCGGGAGACAAAATCTTTTTCCATTGAGCATTGGTTACATTCAAACGGGTTGTATCTGTGTTGGAATAATAGGGGTTATGTTCATGCCCTTTTTTTATTTGAAAATTTTGTGAAATAGAATACGAAATAAATAATAGAAGGATTCCGGTTAAGATATAAAGTGATTTCATATTGTATTATTGAATAGGTTAAGTGAGTATATGTTGCGAGCAGTTGCGTTAAGAAAAATAATTATTGTTTTAGTTTGTCTTTAAATACGGCTTTAAATTTTTCTAGTTCAGGCTGTATAACATATTTACAATAAGCCTGATCAGGATTTAAGTTATAATAGTTTTGATGGTAGTTCTCAGCTTTATAAAATACAGCATAGGGAGCTACTTCAGTTACTATTTTGCTTTTGTATGCTTTCACTTCATTCAGCTTGTTGATATAATAAATTGCTTTATTTTTTTGAATAAGGTTATGATAAAAGATGGCTGAGCGATACTGCGTACCTACATCATTGCCTTGCCTGTTTAATTGTGTAGGATCATGTGCTACAAAGAAAGCTGCCAGCAATTCATCGTATGAAATTTGCGAAGGATCATAGATAATGTTACAGGCTTCTGCATGCCCCGTACTTCCTGTGCAAACTTCTTCATAAGATGGATGGACCGCATGTCCTCCGGTAAATCCTGAAACAACAGTTACAACTCCTTTTAACTGTTGGAACTTTGCTTCTGTACACCAAAAGCAACCTGCGGCAAAAGTGGCAGTATCTAATTCTTTATTGGTTATTCCTGAAGTAGCAGTAGGAGTTTGTCCGGACGCGTTAATACATCCAAAGAAAAAAAACAATGCTACATAATAAATTATCTTTTTCATATACTTGCATTAAGGTTTAAATCAGTGGAATTATTTAATGTATTTGACCCATGAAGCATCGGCTTTTGGTTTTAAGTTTTTTTCATCTGCGTTCCATTTGTTGAATGTATTATTAACCCAGGAATGATAGAACAGATATAGTTTTCCATCTTCAATTTTAAATGTTTCAGGATCAATCTCTACCTTATCACCTGTAGCACCCATTGCATAAGCGCACCAACCACCATATTGGGGTTCATATTTTTTGTAATCTTTTTTAAAGAGCTCTTTATCTTCAGCAGTAGCAAAATAATAAGTGATTCCTTCCTCGACTACAGCTAATTCTTTTTGCCCTTTAATTGCTTTGTTTTGTGTAAAATATGCCACAGGATCGTAGCCTTGAAGAGCCAGTCCTTTTTCTGTATTAAATTGTGCAACCCGTATAGATTGTTGCGCATAAACTTTGCCGGTTAAAATAATTACTGTTAATACAGTAACCAAAATTGTAGATAGCTTTTTCATTTGTATGTGTTTATTTTATTAGTCGTTAAACAAATAGAAACCTTACAAGCAAGAGAAAATTAATGTAGATCTTTTAAAATTTAGGGATAAAACAATCGGTATATAATGTTAACAGAAGAATATAAGCTATTATAAAATGGAAGAGGAATTGGGCAGATTAATTATGATTGAAAAAAGAAAGACTCTTACTTCATCATATCCTTTAACTTATTTTTAAAATCTTCCGATACTTTTGGTTGGTCTTTGTTTTCTTTAAAATAAGCTTTTAGTGATTGGTCGATCAAATTAGATTGCTTCTCAAAATTTTTACAGCATTTGCAAAAATAGATGTGGAACCTCATTTCCAATTTCTGGCCCAAGGGAAGTTTTTCTTCTTTACTCTTTAG
>Ga0206994_1109_pt1 | contig 15564 bp, 9 predicted proteins | sample Alteio_BWMinCont_4_FD_153485 | JGI IMG/M metagenome (GOLD analysis project Ga0206994, IMG submission 153485) | Enriched cells from forest soil in Barre Woods Harvard Forest LTER site, Petersham, Massachusetts, United States -... | ecosystem: Environmental > Terrestrial > Soil > Temperate forest >...
GGGAAAAAACCTGTCCTGTGTCCCTGGGCAAACTTTGATGAAGCATCAACACGGTACAAGAAATCAAGAAAATATTTATTATTATAATCGTAATTGAAACGGCCGAATGTAGAAAGTAAACTTGTAGTAGTTACACCAATATCTGTGGATGATGAAGTACTGATGATAGTACCTGTTGTGGGGGTGCCCAATAACGGATCGGTATATTGTTCATTAAGGCTAAACCCCCGGTAGCTATTGGTCTCACTTTCAACACCCAAGGTAGCATGGAAATGGTGCTTGTGAAAGCCTTTGGTATAATCAAGATATAGTTGCGTATTTATGATCGATGACTTGGTGTTATTATCGTTCACAGCGCGGTCATCTCCCGATACTCCTTGCGGCAAATAATGTAATTCAATATCACGATACGAATTACCATTATTATCAAGCGTACCACCGAAAACACCGGTTAAGGTCAACCCTTTAATTATAGTTAAGGTTCCATTTAAATTGCCAAATATTTCATCGCCATCAAACTGGTTAAAGCCACCTTTTTCTAATATACCTAACTGGTTAAATTGCGATGAAACTGGGTTGGTGAGATAATTACCCTGAGCATCCTGATAATTGTAATTAGCAGGTACACGGTTAGCATCGGCAAAAATATTATTATCACCCGATGTATTGGTCTTATTACGGCTTTTGGTGTAATTAAGGATACCATTAAGTTTAAAGTTGTCTATGATGGTAGACTCGTTAATACGCAGGTTATATTTCTGGTACCCATAATCAGCGCCCGAGCCGCCATTTCCAACAATGTTACTCATTTGGTTTTGGTAACCCGCGCCAATAAAATACGAGGTCGTTTCGCTACCACCGGTAACATTAATGTTTTGCGATGTCATTGGGGCATCATACAACAGGTGATTTATATCCCATGTGCCGGTGCCCTGGGCGGCTATTGCCTGTATCTGTTCGGGCGTGTAAGCCGGTGGCAAACCTGAGTTAACCAATGCTTCATTTTTGTAATAAGCATTATCGGCAGCGCTTACCTTGTGTACTAATATATCAGGCACTTGCACGCCGTAGCTCCCACTATAATTTACTGTTGCTTTTTCGTTGAATTTGCCGCTCTTGGTGGTAATAAGTATTACACCATTTGCCGAGCGCGAACCATATATAGCAGCAGAACCGGCATCTTTTAATATGGAAACATTATCAATATCATTCGGGTTTAGTGTATTCAGGCTACCAAGGCCCGACATAACAATACCATCAATAACCAACAATGGATCATTAGAACCTGTTGTGCTTACCCCCCTGATGTTAACCAGCGGAGTAGCTCCGGGGTCAAGTACATTTTGTTGTATGATAAGGTTAGGAGATTCGCCTTGTAACGACTGAAAAGCATTCATATTAGGTTTACCGGCAATATCTTTGGAACCCACGGTACTTACCGCGCCATTAATATTCGATCGTTTTTGTGTGCCGTAGCCAACAACTACAACTTCATTAAGGTTGGTATTATATTCCTTTAATATTACATTAACAGGCCCGCTACCTGTTACCGGCAGCTCGGTGGTACCAAACCCTACAAATGAAAACACCAGTACGGCATTATCCCCTACTGTAATGTTGTATTGTCCCTTTGCATCGGTAACTACCGCGTTTGTTGTATTTTTTTCTTTTACGGTTACTCCGGGTATAGGCATGTGTGCCGTATCTGTTACCGTACCTCTAACTGTTGCTTTTTGAGCATTCTGTTCAGGCAGCGCCGGTTTTTTGGTAATGAGTATACTTGTATTGGTAATTGAATAGGCCAATGGCTGATCGCTAAAGCAAATATCCAACGCCTGTTTAAGCGGAATATCATCTAGCTTAAGCGTTACCATATGCGACCCTTTTAAATCCTCTGCATTGTACAGAAAGTCATAATTGGTTTGTGCCTGTATCTTTTCAAATACTTCTTTAATTGTTGCCTTTTTAACCTTTAAAGTAACCTTTTGAGCATATGTTGCCGCGGATACTTGTAAAAAGGTTGCTGTCAGCAAAATCAGGGTTAGTTTCATGACGAGCAGAGGTTTATAAATGCGGCCGCGCAAGCTGCCCCATTTAAAATCGGTAAAAATTTTATACATTTGAATGTTAGGTTAATTAATTGATTGTATAAGCTGCAATTGGTTTTGATTATCTGGCATTAAGCCCTGGGCTTATAACCAGGGGCGGTACGAACGCTCCTGGTTTACTTTTTAACAGATAACTATAAATGGGAAGTATAAACTAATCCATAACAATTATCCTCCTTCCTGAAATAGTAAAGTGAAGTTTCCCGATCTTCTGCAAATGATCTAAAAGCTCGATAATACTTTTCGAGCGGTAGAATGTCCCGCCGAATTGCTGATCGTTATAGTTGCCGCGGTATTCCACGTCAACATTGTACCAGCGCGACACTTTTTTCATAATGCCGGTAATATTATCATCATTGAAGATGAAATAGCCATTTTTCCAGGCCATCGCATCATCAATGTTAGCTTCAGATACCGCAATTTGATCGGAACTGTTGCTGACAACTGCCTGTTGCCCCGGTTTTAGTAGTGATAAGGTGTTATTTTTTGTAACCTGTACTGAGCCTTCGAGTAAGGTGGTTGTTATTCGATCATCATCGCTGTAAGCCGCTATATTAAAGTGCGTGCCTAATACCCTTACCTGAACATTGTTAATGCTTACATAAAAGGGCTTTTCTTTATTTTTTGCTACCTCAAAGTATGCTTCGCCGCTTAGCTTAACCCTACGCTCGTTGCCGGTGAAGGCCGTAGGATATGTTATAGATGATGCCGCATTTAACCAAACTTTTGTACCATCGGGAAGAACAACCTGGTATTCGCCCCCCCGTGGGGTAGTTAATGTGTTATAGCTGATCGTAGTAGCGCCAACAGGTGAATTGCCTGTGGCTGCGTTAAGGTCATATACAATTTGACCATTATGGGTTTTAAGTACGTTGCTGGCACCGGTTTTAGCGAGCACACCATTCGCGGCTGATGCTAATACAATTGTTTTGCCATTAGCCATGGTTAGAATTGCTTTCTTGCTACCGGGTACTATTATAGCTGATTTTTGATTGTCATTGGCAACTTTATTTGAGGTTTTTACAGTGTTATTTCTATGATTGAGGATAAGCACTCCTGCTGTACAAAAAACCAGCAATGCAACGGCAATTTTAAACCACGATCTTTGGTATAATTTGATCACATTATCCTGACCTGTTTGTGAAACAACCGGCTTAACCGCGAATCTTGGATCGGATTTAATACGATTTAGTACTTTCTGTGATTGTTCGCCACGAAATTCAGGGCCCTCTTTTAAACTGAATAATTCCTGGTTGATAACGTCAGCTATATTATCGGTACCTGAATTATTTATATAGTTTAATAATTCAATACAATCGGCATGGCTTATCGTATTATTTAAATATTGATGCAATAAGCTTTTCAGCCTTGTCTTTTTCATCTGGTATTGGTTTATATCTACCCAGGAAAGGGCGGTTTATATACATAGAACAAAAAAAACAGGTGGTAGGACTAGTCGGAGGTGAAAAAAAATTAATGATGAAATAAAATAGCCATAAAAAAGATAAGGTCGGCAGAATTAAGATGGGCTTTTAACGTTTTTAAAGCCTGTACCATATGATTTTTGACCGTATTTGGGGATATGTTTAATTCTTCAGCAATTTCCTTGTGCGAAAGGCCATTAATACGGCTGAGTTTAAAAACCAATTGTTGTTGCGGGGGCAGTTTTGTAATTATTTTCTGCGTAAATACTTCCAGATCATGTGCAATTACATCTTCTTCAGTGGTGTTATCTTCCTTAACAGTATTCTGAATTAATATTCTCAGCTGATCCGTAGATCTATAGATCAATTTTAAAGCATTAATAGATAAACGTTTTGAAATAACATACAGGTAAAGCCACATATCTCCCTCGGGCTGCAACTTTTCCTTGTTAAGCCAAAGCGTTATAAAAGTTTCCTGCACAATTTCCTCACTTTGCTCCTGGTCCTTTAAAAACCTGTAAGCCAATCTATAAACCTTCTCACTATATAACGTATATACCAATGTAAATGCAGTTTCATCTCCTGCAATTAATTGTTTAATGCTATTACTGTCGATAGATCTGAGTTTCTTCACCTCTTGTAAAGTAGAATAATTGGTGCGCTAAATCTAACAGTATTATTAATAAAATAAAATGATGCTTATTAATATTCAGTTATTTTAAAACCAATTAAAACATAATTAATTGTTAAACAAGTAGTTTCGTATTATGGAGCGAAAATTTCATTTTATTTTTAGAACAATATTTTTCTTCTACTAATCGACTTTTTAAGTGCTGAGACTTCCACGCCTTGCCTGCTTTTCCTCCACTGGGCATAATAGCAGGTTAAAAAATTATTTGACAGATTATCAACAACTAAGCTTTTCCTTAATAATAAATTACAATAAATAAGGCCGCTGAAACGTCTCTTTAGTGTATTTATCATCATTAATATAACCTATGAAATACAAGATCAAATTAGCTGATGGCACGGCACAATTTGTTAAAATTACCAGTGCTTATTTTAAAACCTGGCACGTTTGGAACGTACAGTTTGACGACGGAAAGGCAGTAATGCTGTTTAAACTTGGAAGTGAATGGATGCAGCGTAATGAAGATTTTTTAGACGCGCATGTTTTAAGTACAATTGGCAATTATATCGACAGGATAATTTTCAGGAGAAATATAATTGCCATTTAGCCGGATTATATAATATCCTGCTTACTCCTATTATTTACATAATTTAATAGTCAAATAAAGCCTTCCTCAGGCTTTATTTGACTATCATCAACCGCGTGATGATGCGGACTTCCGCGTCACTTGTATCACCCTGCACAGGATGCTGGTCTTCGAGTACCTGTTTACTCCATTGCAATATTTTATTGTCGGGATATTGCTCAGCTTGCGCATCTATCCATTTTACTGCTGCTGCTCTTCCATCCAATTTTTCAATGGCCCAGGCGGTTACCAAGTGGTTGGCAGGTAAAAAGTTGCTCACGGTATTTTCAACTTTAGGGTTGAACTGAATGATTTTTTGCAATGATGCCTGCGCCTCATCTTTTTTGCCTGTTTGCTGATAACACAGGTAATCCATCCAATCTTCTAAGCGTTCGTCCAAATTATCCTGGTATGGTTTACCTACGCCCAGGTTTAACGGCCATTTTTTCGCATCGTTAATTAAGGTTAACGCGCTTGTGTAGTTTTTACGCCCCATCTTTTCAATGGCCTGCATCAGTTTGGCTTCACGGTATAATTCACGGCCTACCGTAGCGCCTTCAAAAGGAAGTATATCTATTTTGGACAATAATTGTGAACATTCCGCACAACGTTTATTCAGCAATAATGCCTTCGCGTATAGCATCCCCATAATATAATTTTCACTATGGGCCTTATAAAATGGCTCTATCGTATTCAACGCATCAGCATACTGGTTGTTATTGATGTAATATTCGGTAAGTAGTTTACAATAGCGCCACTCTTTCCTGTTCAGTTCTACTGCCCTCTTCAGATCGGTTAGTGAAGCTTGTCCGCTTAATACCATAGCGCGTATAGCATAGAAAGGGGCAAAATCAGGTTCATTTCCGCAACTCGCAAAAAGCTTCTTACTTTCATCAATCCTGTTCCTGTCTTTATATAATAAGGCAAGATAGTATTTTGGCTTCCAGTTATTACTTTGGTGTGTGGCCCACAGTAAAACCCCTTCATCTTCGGACCGAAAAGGGAACACAAAAGCTGGCGATGAATTATTTGCTTTTTCTAAAAAGGAAGCAAAAGGTTTCCCCGCTTTATATTGTAAATAGGCCAGCCAGTAATCTACCAACCCATTAGCAGGCGAAAGTTGAAATACTTTTTCGCACTCAGCAAAACATCCGTTATTATAATATGTATCTGCTAACTCTAAATAGGTTTCTATCGGCTGCTCATTGCGGATCAATGACGTGAAATTTGTTTTATTGGCCTCTGTAGGCTCCAACAAGTATTTTTCAAAGCGGGCAAAAGGGCTAAGCGGTTCAAAGGATAAAATGGTATCTAATACCTGCTTTGCCTTTTCACTATTATTTTGATAGCGGTACACAATGGCCTGCACTTGTAGCGCTCCAATATCAAAGCGGTTAAAATCAAGGGCCTTTCCTGCAAATTCCAGTGCTTTGCGCCAGTCTTTTTCGGCAAGATACACTTTGCTTTCTCCATTATAAGCAGCATCCCTGTACTCTGTAGATAAGCCTGCTATATCAAAGCCGTCTTTTGCATCAATAATATTGCCCAGGTGTGCATTAATAACGCCGTAATAATAATTAGCAGCGGGATCATAGGTATCAATGCTTAATGCCCTTTTTACCGTTTCCAATGCTTCGGGATATAGCATATTCCGATACTGCAATGCTGCCATTTGTGTTAAGGCAGGTAAAAAGTTGTGATCTTTCAACAAGGCTGCCTTTAATTTTTCTTCTGCTGCCGGATACATCTTTTCATCCATCAACTCTTTCCCCTGGATGTATAAACCGTAAGCGGTATTCCAATCAAAATCTTTCGGGCCATCAAGCGGACGGCTTGTATTGTAGGCATCGGGTTTAGACCGGTAAACTAATTTATCATCCCCTAATTTAACAACCAGGTTTCCCTGCGTTGTATCCATTTTTACAGAGTCAACAAATGTTTTAAGCGGGGATAACTCGATCTTCTTGTTGTAAATAATATTGGCGCCTTGTTTTACCTCAAGGGTATCGGAAATATTTTGTACCGGGTTAAAATAAATTTTCAACCAGCCATTTTCATATTTTACATTCAACGCACCGTATGGATTGGCTTCAACAAATCCTTTTGTTTTTAAAACCGGGTACCAGTATTCTGTCCATGTATCGGCAGCACCCGCCGGGAAGTCTTTATGTTTAAATGGTGTGAAAGTGCTTTTATCGGCAGTTTGGTTAAACAACCTGCCCGATTGGATCTCTGAGTACTGCCCGTCGGTATCGGTCAGTAATTTCTCCCATATCATACCTTGCTGCGAAAGGCCCCATATCCATATTTTTTTGCCTGCCTTGTCCTCGTGCCCGGCGTAGCGCGCCATGCCAAAATCATCGTCGTCCCAATAAGCGCCAAAAAAATCAGTGTATTTGCCAAATACATGGTATGATTTATACCCGCCGAAATTATTATTATCATAATAGGAAACGTCCTTACCATTTTGCTTATTGATGGGCCAATCGCCATGCTCGCCTTCATGACCAAGAAAATTGGTGCCTGGGAACATATAATGCAGTTTCCCAGCCGACTTTATCCCTGTATTCATCCAGTGATAATAGGGTTCCTCGGTTGTATTACCGTTGTACCAAAAGGATTTGGTTGTAAAATAGGCTTTGTCTTTAGGCAAATTGATCTCCATTGTCCAGGTTGTCCTTGTCAGCAGATCAAGCACACTGATGATGCAGCTTACGCTACCATCCGCATTCGTTCGTGTTAAATAATCAACCGGGGTTACTGAATTTGGCGTGTGGCCAATGATGCCATAATTAGGTTCAATGCCGCCGCTTGTCCACGGGCCGCGCATGGCAATATCACGGAACTTTACCGCATGGTTATAGTAAATGAATGAGCGGCCCGTTGATTTTTCAACAGCGGCCCATATCTTGCCCCCAATTTCGGGCATTATCATCAATTTTATATAGGCGTTTTCCAGCTCAACTACTTTCCAGCTTTTTTGTACCGGCTTATCCGTAAAACCATCATACCTAAAATATGGGTATATGTTGGTTGAAGTAGGGATAGGGTTCGGATCCGAAAATGGATATGTGGTAAACGTTTTATTGTATTCATGCACAGAGGCGTTGTTTTGGGCAAAGCCGGCCATACAATAACAAATAAAAAATATTGACAATAATTTTCGCATGTTGAGCATTAATTCAAATTAATTTACCGGTGGAAAATTATACGGCATCCATTTTTCAAGGCCATCTACTTCTTTTTTTGCTTCGGCGCTAACAGGAAGCCCCCATGCTTCAAAAAAGGGAGCAATGTTTCTGCCTGTTATTTTTGAAAATGTGGTTACCCACAGGTCCAGTTTCTTCTGTTCTGTATTGGCATAACTGCCCGAAGTATCTTTAGCTGCCATTGACTGGTATTCGCGGAAAAACGTTTTAAATGTTTCCCATCCAAAACCTTCCTGCAGCTGCCGGAACGTGACCAATCCTAAGAACGGATCTTTCTGCCATTTTTCATAATTGACGCCATCATGGAAATATTTCTTCATCATTTTTTGTGTGCTGGCATTAGAGATACCACCATGCGCATCATCGCGGCCGCCCATCAAACGGTCGAACATATAAATCGAAAACAGGTTGTTGCTAACCTCGGTAGTACCGCCAAATACCCAGTCCATATTCTGCATATCATGCCCTATCTCGTGAAAAAAGCCCCAGTTAGCACCGCCTTTACTTGGCTTCATAAGCAACTCGGGGTTCGCGATGATATCTTCTGAGAGCATATGTTTTACGGGCGAGTGATGCACCATAATAGGATACCCGCTATGCATAAAACCGCCTCCAATATGCTCATCAATAACCAGGCGCTCTGCCCTGTAAAATGGTTGCGGAATTTGGGCCAGGTCCATTTCACCTTCAAGAATAAGGTTCCACATCTTCATTACCTCATCGGGGTGCTTTACCTTTTGTAGTACGGAATCAGGAATAGTCAATATGATATTATCCGATGCCAGTTCTCCCCATGGAGCTTTGTTATTTTTAAGCTGTGCTTCCCATTCTTCCTGTGTAGTTTCACCTAATTTATAAAGCGGAGCTGCTACGGCATGTTTAATAGTTATATCCTGTTCCCAGTCAGCCGAGCGTGGCGAAGCGGTTATATAGATCAACCCGCCAAAAGGAGAAGCCACTCTGGTTGTTACCTTTTTCAATTCCTGGGTTTTTACAATAATTGGCATCCTGCGCCAGTTCTCTTTAGCCGCCACCCACTCGTTAAGCCTATCCGAATGGCAACCTATTTGCACTTCCAAGCCTTTGTCTTTTAAACTGGCAGGGATAGTTATTTCGACATATTGTCCCGGCACAGCATAAAGCCCGGTGCTATACATGATATTGCCCCATTGATTGGAGTAATCCAATTTTGAAGCAATAGGCACCAGCTTATCACTTATTTTTTGATGTTTTATTTTAACCACCCGGTTTGTAAATACATAACCATCCTTTACTTTACCCGGGAAATTATCGGCAGAAGGATGGGCTTTTATTTTCCTGTAATCTTCACTTTTTAATTGCGCGTCACACCAGGCTGCAACCTGGGCACGAAATACAGTATCTTTTGCCGATAGCGGTTTTTCAGGTGTAATAATAACGGTAGCAGGCGTTACGACATCTTTTTTATCCTGGGCATAAACATTGCTTATTGCTATACAGGTAAAAAAGGTGAGCCACAATTGTTTTTTCATATTGAAGTTTAGGTTTTATAATTTAAAAAAGATTAGTGTTTTATTTTATTATCAGCAACCAGCCTTTAGCTTTTTCAACAGGTATAGCTTCATTTAATCCGAATGTCCTGCCCTTTTGGAATTTTTTAACTTCAGGTGCTACTATGGTAGCTTTTGCCGGGTCTATGCCTAATTGTTTCCAGTCAATTTTTAATCGTATGGTAGTATCACCTTCGGCCCAACTGCCGATAGCAACCAGCACAGCGCCCTTCTTTTTGTAAACTGTCGCCAGCACTTTATCGCTACCGGTTTTTACAGGATTGCTTTCAACCCAATAACCGATCATTTTTGTGCCTTTCATTCCAAAGTTATCCCATACTTTCCATATTGGGCGTGGATCGGCACCATCGCTCCATGGTATACGATTGGTCATACAGTAAACCATTCCGCGCCATGCGTTGCCGCCACCTTGCAGCATTTCGCCCATCAAACCGAAAGGGATACCGCTAACTTCGGTAAGGAAGAAATCAGGAGTGTTATGTTCATAATCAAAATATTCACCAAACCACAGGCGGTTTAAGTATGGAAAATGCTCCATGTATAAGTTTGCGCTGTTGTTAAACCCATCGCTTTTATTATACTGATTAGCAGAGTGAAGGTCAATTATGCCGGGATGCCCGTCTTTTGTAAGTACGCGTTTTACACGTTTCATGGTGGTGCGGTCAAAGGCAACATCATCAAGATAAATACCGTCGATACCTACATTTTGTGTAAGCCAGTTCATGCCTTCCACATAATAATTATGCCAGCGATTTTGGCCGCTGTTAATAATTGCCGCGTCTTTTAATTCAGGTACGAACCATGCCGCTATGTAATCATTACCTATGTGTTCCTGCAGCCAGCTAAAGCCGCCGCCTTTGCCCGGCGAGTATATCTCATGGCCCAAACTACGCATGGCGAATGTTTCATACGCGTGGTCGGATAGTTCGCGGATGGTGTTGTATATTTTAACTTTTAATGTGTCCTTATGTGCTGAATCGATATAAGCCCGCATTTGTTTCCAGGCAATAAACGGATAGTTGATGTAAGGATTTATAGCGGTAGCATGGTGTATGTTTATAATTGTTGCACCTGCGGCCTTAATGGTATCAATAGGCTTGTACGCATGGTAAAATCTGTTTGCCCACTGAAAATCAGTATTGATAGTGTGGAACGGTGTGATAAGCAAGTTGAAGTTGTAGTACAATACTTCGCCTTTTTTCATGCTCCTTTCGCCGCTGTAATTGTCGGCAAGTACGGCATCGCCCTTTTTAGCTATTGAAATACCGCCTTTGTTGTCGTTACCCCATGAAGTAGGTAATAAAAGCGGTTTCTGTAAGTAGAAGTTGGTATTTAACGGGCGCACGTAATGCTCATCGCGCAGCGAGTATTGCAAACCGGCATTTACATTTCCTATCCACGCACCGTCCTGGTTTTTATGGGCAACATCCCATTTCCACTCAAAATTATCAGGGCGATCACCGCCTTTTTGGTTAAGCCCCATCATGTATTTGGCAACATCCTGTTTAAAGGGAATGTGCATGCTGATGTCTTTTAAATCCACATCGCGCAAAGCCACAACTTTTACGGTGTAAGCAACAAAACCATCAAACTCCAATGAGGCGGTTACCTCCATTTGTACTGTATCGTTACTGCTTATAGCTTTCCACTGAACAGTGCCGGGCTTTGTTTTGGTGAACTGAAGGCCCTTGCTTTTTAGCACCATGTTTTTGCCATCGGGCTTGGTAAAGTGAAAGTGCAATGGCTCGGTTAACAGGTTCTTTGGCGTTTTTGAATACTCCGTCATTTCGGGAATGAAAAACGTTTGTATCTGGGCGGGGAAACCATCCTTATTAACCATTACTTTTCTTCCAAGTAAACTAATGGTATTGTTTTGTACTGTAAGCGGCGTATAAGGCGCAATAACTGTATTTTGTTGGGCCATGGTGGAGTTCAACCATCTTAAACGGGTCATTTTCCATGGTTCATTTATACCGCCATCTTTTAATATAGCATTATTAACTTTTAATGTTAGCGCAATTGTTTTTGCAGGCTTACCATTTATGCTAATGGTAGCTTTACCCGTATAAGTTGCAGGCAGGGCAGTTTGCGGAACATCTATACCGCACCATAATGCCTGTATTTTACCTTGGGGAACATCTACCGTTTTGGTAAAGGGAACCGCATCATAACCTACCCCGTTTGTGTTGATGCAAAACATATCGGCGGCGCTGATCTTGCCTGATGCAGAAGTAAGATCGCTGAAAGTAACTTTTACATTATCCAGGTTTTGCATGGCGTAAAGGCCTAGTTGAAAAGCGAAATTCTCACCGCGTGATGCTTCGCCTTCATAACTATTCTGCGGACCGCGCTCAATCCAGCGCTGTGGCAGATCGTCGGTCATGCGGATGGAATATATTCTGTCTTCTGGGAAAACTATAAAAGCATCAGACCTATGTTTATCAAGCAATTGGGTAGTTTCATCCTTTGTGGCAATTACTTCCATTGGATAAAATGTATTGAAAGCATCGATAGACTGAAATTCTTTTACAGTTGCCAATGGAACATTATTAGCCGAACCCACGGCATTCAACCAATCGGCAGATGCTGTGTTTTCAGGCTTTAAATAAATGCCTCTTGGATAATTGGAACGCCCTTCGTTTTTAGATGGTATGTAGTACACATAGTAAGTACCACTGCCCGAAGTTGGTTCAAAATAAATCTCGCCTGTCTCGCGGTTTATATTAATTGCTTTTACATTGGTTACTTTTTGCAGGGTTTTTGCATCCTGAATAATTATGCGTTTGTTTTCAGGATCAAGATCTCTTCTCCGCCACGGTATAATGGCTTTGGCTACTTTGCCCGACCCGTTAAATGTTAAAACAACCCGATGGTTCCCCAATGAATCGGGTGCCCAGCAGTTGGTACAATTGGTGTAGGGGATGCTTTGCGAATAAACGTTTATACCCGCTAAAAGAAGAGTGAGTGCAAAAAGAACTTTTTTCATGATGATAATTTAACCTTTTCTATAATGATAGTTTGTTAAGGTTTTTTGATATAAATTGTTATGTTATGGTTTCAAATAGGGAGCAAGCTGCGCGCCTCTAATAAATTCGGCCCTGTAGCTTGGCATGGCGGTTTCCATTGTCCATAGTAAAGTGCCTTTTCTATCAGACAAAACCAATATGTGGCGCTTTGAACAGCACACCAGCACCGATGTGTCATTTATCATATATGCACTTCCCATCCTGCCGTTAAATACTTCTTTAGGCAATAGTATGTGCATATCTAACTTGGCGGTTTGTTGTGCTTCATTTAATTTAAGTGTAAATACTCCCGACTGGTTCTTCGCAACCCCGTTATCAAAAAACATTAAGTTGCCATAGGGGTTAAAATGTACAGCATGCGATTCTGCAAAATCACAATCGGCAGGCATGGCAATAGTGCCGCCTTTGCCCAGCTTCCAAATTACTTTGCCGGTACGTGCATCTACTTTCCAAATTTGGCCGGTGTTATAAAATGAGATGATGTAATTGCCATCGGTATCATAATTCAGGCTATTGGCGTGTGTCCAGTCTTTTTTATTTTTAAGTATGTTGGGATCTTTCAGTGGATCGGCAGCGTCAAAAACGCTCCATTTCCAAATAAGTTTAGCATTTTTATCCAGTACAATAATACCGTCGCTGTTAACCGTATCGGTTTTACTTCCGCCTACTGAACTCAGGTCCATGATCTTCTTCTCTACGGTTATGGTTACCATTTGGCCCTTATCGTTCTTTAAAATTTCATGGTGTATGGTTTGTTTAAAATCGCCCTGACCTTTTTTAAGGTTCAAAACGGTGTCGCCCAATAAATTAACTTCCAGTATCTGGCTGCCATAACTGGTAGGCTCATCGTTGCGGCCTAAAAGGGCAAGTATAGTATGTTCTTTTGTAAAATGCAGTACTTTATAACACATCCCGTTTATCATGTGGTACCATTTTATCTGCCCTTTATAATTCACTAAAAAGGCAAGGCCGGGAGCATAATTTTTATTTACCAGCATTAATCCGTTTTTAAATTCAGCCGGTATTAATTGGGGGTAGGTATTAATAGCTTTAAACTGATCCTGCAACCAGATGGGCAGGTCGTGCGATTCAAAAGCATAGGTTTTACTTACTTTTTTAACTCCATTTTCAATGGTGATGATGTGGTAAGCGTAATTTGTTTTTGGAAGTATGTTGCAAAGCACTAATGAATGTGCCAGCGATTTTTTCACAACAGTCGACTGCATTTTGCCACCGATGCTGTCATTTCCGGGCCAGTATTCAGCATACGCGTCGGCCTGATCGGTGGTTAATACATCGATCTGTATTTTTAACTGATTGTTGTTATGCAAGCCAACTCGTATTTCCTTTATTATGTTTCCGCCACCGTTAAAGCAGCCTGTAAGAATTACAGTGAAAAACAATATGGTTATATATCCGAAGAAGCTTTTTTTCATTTGTTATTTACTTATATAGCAATATAAATAATAAAGAATATACTATCCCATAACGGATAGTATATTCTTTATTTATGGGTGAAACACTTTTATTGTTCCCTTCCGGCGTTATTCAAATTCGGATCGATCTGAACCTGGTTAAGCGGATAAGAGAAATATTGATCTTTAGGTAAGGTAACCCTATTGCTTTGCCCTATTGCCTGAAGATACGCGTTTACAACAACATCATATTGCCCCATGCGTAACAAGTCGGCCCTGCGTTTTCCTTCGTAGAAGAATTCCCAACCGCGTTCCTGTAAAATGGCCAGCCTTAGTGTTACTTGTGTGTAAGTGCCTAAAACAAGCGGTGTAGCATGTGAACGATTTCTAACCTGGTTTATCAAGTCAATGCTTTCCTGTGAAGGGCCATTTAGTTCGTTCAAAGCTTCTGCCCTGCTTAGCAATACATCGGCGTAACGCAAAATATCAACACTATGTCCGTCGTAATAATTATTTATTGAACCTGTTGAATCAGCATATTTTGAAGTGGCCACATCAGGCATATATAATACACCTGCAGGTGCTGTAGCACCCAGCGTTGGGGCCTCTTCATGTATTAAACCATCTGTACCGTGGTATTTTGGGAAAAACTCACCTTTGCGGTCGTCATTAGCAGCAAAGCTGTGGTAAAAAGGCCAGGTTACCGCGTAATACTGCCACCTGTTGGTTATTGTTGGATGCACCAGCGGACCAAAATGGTTCATTAATTCGGTTCCGTTAACATTGGCATCGCTTAATACCGAGAATATGTTTTCAGAGCACCATTTGTTAGCTTCTAAAAATAACCCCTGGTATGAAGGGTAAAGACCGTAAATGTTCATACTTATTACCTGCTGCATCATATCAGCCGATTTTTGCCATTGATGCTGACGCAAATATATTTTGCCAAGCAAAGTCATAGCAGCACCCTTTGTAGCCCTGCCCGGATCATTGGTTGAATAGATAGGATTGTTTGCGTAGTTTGCAGGTAGTACAGCAGCTGCACTTTGCAGATCAGAGATCAACAAAGCTTCAATATCAGCTACCGGGGTAACAGGTGGCTTAGCTAATGGATTGGGGTTAGCCAGGTCTTTTTCAGTTGCCAAAATTACCGGGCCCCACGCATCGGTAAGGTCCATATAAGCAACGGCACGTAAAAATTTCGCTTCAGCCAAAAACTGTGCCTTTTGATCAGCAGTAATTGTTGTCATGGATGAAATATTATAGATAGCGCTGTTAGCATCGGCTATTAACTTATATATCTGGCGCCAGTCTTCAGCAATCAGTCCGTTTGCCGAGTTCCACTGGGCAAACGAAAGCTGTCCGGGGTCTCCGCCATAACTGCAATGCCCAACATCGGTTGTAAGGTCGGTGAGGGCAAAATGCCTAACTGTCCAGTAGTCATAATTATCACCAACTGAAGGGCCTTTTAAACGCGCGTAAACAGCATTTACCGCTGAGATGGCATCAGCTTCTGTATTAAAAGCATGATCTGTGGTAAGACTACTATATACTTTGGGGTCGATGTTTTTGTTAC
>Ga0206994_1111_pt1 | contig 15557 bp, 11 predicted proteins | sample Alteio_BWMinCont_4_FD_153485 | JGI IMG/M metagenome (GOLD analysis project Ga0206994, IMG submission 153485) | Enriched cells from forest soil in Barre Woods Harvard Forest LTER site, Petersham, Massachusetts, United States -... | ecosystem: Environmental > Terrestrial > Soil > Temperate forest >...
TGAAATGTCACCCTTCCTGGAACTCTCAAAAATTTCTGAAATTACACGTCAGCTCCCGCAGGCAATGCAGGAGAAAGGTTACGAAATTCGTATCCTGATGCCACGTTTCGGTAATATTAATGAGCGCAGGAACCGCCTTCATGAAGTTATTCGGTTATCGGGGATGAATATCATTATTAATGACAATGATAATCCACTAATTATTAAAGTTGCCTCAATTCCGGCAGCACGCATGCAGGTATATTTTTTAGATAATGAAGAATATTTTCAGCGCAAGCATGTATTTAATGATAAAGACGGGAAGTTTTATGCAGACAATGATGAAAGGATGATCTTCTTTTGCAAAGGTGCACTTGAAACTGTTAAAAAATTAGGCTGGGCGCCCGACGTTATCCATTGCCACGGCTGGATGAGCGCGTTGGTTCCTGCTTATTTAAAAACAACTTACAAAGACGATCCTACTTTTAAAAACTCAAAAATAGTTTACTCTGTTTATGAGAATGATTTTAAAGAGACAATGGGTCCTGATTTCGCAAACAAGGCTATTATGAACGATATGACCGAAAAGCATATCGACGCATATAGGCCGGGCACAAATTCAGCATTATATGCCGGGGCTATCCAATATTCAGACGCGATAGTTTTAGGCAGCGAAAATATAGATGAAGATGTGTTAAATAATGTTAAAAACAGCCATAAATCGGTTCTGGATTTTAATTCCACATCAGATTTGGAAAATTATTACAATTTTTACGACGAAATCGCTAATGAGGAATTAGCTCACGTTGTATAAAGCTTTGAGATCATATATGAAATTTTTCCGGTTAGACTTATTAACGCTGTTGATAAGTCTTTTTATTTTGAATAGTTGTAAAAACCAAGATACTATAGGATTGCCTCCGGGTGCTTCAGGGCTGAGTGGGTCATTAGTAGATACGGCAACAATCTTCACCAATACAGTTGCTGAGGATTCGGTTCCAACAAGTGCCTTAGCAAAAACGCCACTTGGTTTTATCAATGATCCTATTTTTGGCACAACTGAGTCGTCTCTTATTACCGACCTGAATTTACCGGCTGAGTCCAGCTATACTCCACCCGTTGGTACTATACTTATCGACTCTGCTGTATTGGTACTAAAATATGCCCAAGGTTTTTATGGCGATTCCGCTTCATATTACACAGCCAATGTGTACCAGTTGAATGAAAGGCAATATACTGGCCAAAGCTACTATAGCAATAAAACATGGAATTACAATCCGGGCACTTTACTTGGTTCCAGAACATTCAGGCCAACACCCAGCTTTGGGAAGATCGATAGCGTCCACGTTGATAGCATCATAGCCGGCAGGGCCGATAGTTTAATAAAAGTATCGCCACAAATAAGGATCCCTATTAGTACGGCATTTATTCGCAACAATTTATTTCAAAGTAGTAGTGCCATGAGTAACCTTGTTTTTAAAAACCTGGTTAAAGGCTTTTTTATAAATATTGATAAAAGCAAAGTTACCGGCACCGGAGCTACCATAATGCTAAAAGCCGATTCATCGGTAGTTGATGTATTTATCCGTACCCTTAACGGTTCCGTAATTGATACTTCGGTAGTTGAGCTTCCTATAGTACAACACGCCGCTCAAATAAAGCACGTGTATTCAACTACGGTACAAAACGCTTTGAACCTCAGCAAGCAAAATGCCGCTAATCATACCAATATTTCTGATAGCTTATTATACCTGCAAGGTACAGCAAGCTTAAAGAGTAAAATAAGTTTCCCTTACCTTGCCAGTCTTTTTAAAACGCTGGGCACGGGTAATGTAATTATAAACCGGGCCGAACTGGTAGTTACGCCTAATCCGGCTTATGTATCACAAGTTACCCCGGCATCTGTTATTCCACAATACCTGAAACCATTGCCTAAATTAACATTGTACAGGTATGATATAGCGCACCGGCCCATAGCTGTTGAGGATGCTGCTACCGGCACCAGTATATTTTTTGGTGTGGGCCAATTTGGCGGGTACCTGCAAGTAGCTACTGCAAAATCGCCACAAGCTTATCACTTCCTGGTTACAGGATATATACAGGACCTGTTAGCCGGTAGAACAATAGATTACGGCACTTATATAGCGCCTGTTGATACTACCAATATAAGCAGCGTTGACATAGCTCCTACGCCGCAAACTGCTGCACGTACGGTAGCAGGCGGGGGAAGTAATAAATCATCGCCATATCACATAAAACTAAATGTGATATATACCAAAACAAATAAATAACACAATAAAGCGTTTTACGTTATTATAAAACCGGGTGAATAATTACTTTTACCCGGTTTTTATATTAATAAACATTTTTATATGTGCGGAATTGTAGGTTACATTGGCTACCGGGATGCTTATCCCATTATTATAAAAGGTTTACACCGTTTGGAATACCGCGGATATGATAGCGCGGGCATTGCTTTAATTGATGACGGTTTAAAGGTTTACAAAAAAGCCGGCAAGGTAAGCGACCTTGAAGATTTTGTTAAGGGTATAAACCCGGGCGGAAGCGTGGGTATGGGCCATACACGCTGGGCAACCCACGGCGCGCCAAGCGATCGCAATTCACACCCCCATTCATCGGGCGATCGTAAGCTTACTATTATCCACAACGGTATAATTGAAAATTACGGCATTATTAAAGAAACGCTGGTAGCCAAGGGTCATGTTTTTAAAAGCGATACCGATACCGAGGTGCTGATCCATTTAGTTGAGGATATTGAGCGCGAAACCGGTTTAAGTTTAGAAGAAGCTGTCCGTATAGCTTTAACTAAAGTTATTGGCGCTTATGCCATTGTAATTATGAGCGCCGACCATCCCAACCAGTTAATAGCGGCACGCAAAGGCAGCCCTATGGTCATTGGAGTAGGCAAGGGCGAATATTTTATAGCATCAGACGCTACGCCTATTGTTGAATACACCAAAAATGTGATCTATTTAAATGATAACGAAATAGCCTACATACATCGCGATAGTCTGCTGATAAAAAACATTGACAATACCGTACAAATACCATACGTACACGAGCTTGACCTAAAGCTGGAAATGCTTGAAAAAGGCGGCTACGACCACTTTATGCTTAAAGAGATATATGAGCAACCTCGCTCCATACGTGATTGTATGCGTGGCAGGATATATCCGCAGCAGGGCAAAGTACAGTTGGGTGGTATTAAGGAATATACCGAGAAATTAAAAAATGTCGACCGTATCATTATAGTAGCCTGCGGTACATCATGGCATGCAGGTTTGGTTGGCGAATATTTGATAGAGGAGTACGCGAGGGTACCGGTTGAGGTGGAATATGCCTCTGAATTTAGGTACCGTAACCCGATCATTACCGAAAAGGACCTAGTTATAGCCATATCCCAATCCGGTGAAACCGCTGATACCATGGCAGCCATTGAGCTGGCTAAGGAAAAAGGCGCTACCATTTTTGGCGTTTGTAACGTGGTTGGCGCATCTATTCCGCGTACTACTCATGCCGGGGTATATACCCACGCAGGGCCCGAGATTGGCGTTGCATCAACCAAAGCATTTACCGCGCAGGTTACGGTTTTAACCCTTATCGCTTTTTACATAGCACAGCAAAGGGGCACCATAACCCAAAGCAAATTAGTTGAACTATTAACCGAGCTTAACCAGGTGCCCGAAATGGTTGAACAGGCGCTAAAATCAAACGACCATGTTAAAGCAATTGCCGAGCGGTTTAAAGATTCAACCAACTGCCTATTTTTGGGCAGAGGCAGCTCGTTCCCGGTAGCGCTTGAAGGTGCGCTAAAGCTAAAGGAGATATCATACATACATGCCGAGGGCTACCCGGCTGCCGAAATGAAACACGGCCCCATCGCTTTAATTGACGATGCCATGCCGGTGGTATTTATAGCCACAAATAATTCATCGTACGAGAAAGTAGTTAGTAACATACAGGAAGTAAAAGCACGCGGCGGGCACGTAATAGCCATAGTAAGTGAAGGCGATACCGAGGTAAAGAATATGGCCGAATACGTTATTGAGATACCCCAAACAAGCGAAGCTTTTGTACCCTTACTGGCAACCATACCTTTACAGTTACTGGCTTATCATATAGCCGTAATGCGTGGCTGTAATGTGGATCAGCCGCGTAACCTGGCAAAATCGGTTACGGTTGAGTAGATATAAGATTTGAGACGTGAGATATGAAACTATCAAACATAGTCTCATATCTCAAATCCAATGTCTCAAATTTATACCGTAGCCGGCATTTGTTTCATGGCTTCATTCAGGTCAAGGTCTAAACCTTTGGCAACAGCCATTCCCAAATTAATATCGGCCCTAAACCAGTGGCAAAGCTGGCGGTTGATGATCTGGTCGCGTTTTGGCCCATCAATACCTTTCATAGAGTTGGTAATGTTGCTTACCAGGTCATGTTTAGCATGCTCGCTCATTAAACGGTATAAATTGCCCGGTTGAGTATAATGATCGTTTTCACCTTCGGCGTTGCGGTCATACCAATCAGCTACCGAATTGCCTACATTCCATGCCGGTTCTTTATAAGCTGCATCAGCTACAATATCATCAAAGCTATTAGGGGAATAGTTAGGCGCTTTGCCGCTATTACCGTCAACCCGCATTTGCCCGTCACGTTCATAATTATTTACCGCATAAGGGCATCTATTCACCGGTATCTGCTCATAGTTGGCACCCAAACGGTACCTGTGTGCATCGGGATATGACAATAGTCGCCCTTGCAGCATTTTATCAGGCGAGTAACCAATACCATCAACAACATGCGCTGGTGCAAAAGCCGATTGCTCCACATGGGCGAAATAGTTATCGGGGTTCTCGTTCAGTTCCATCACACCTACATCAATTAACGGATAATCCGCATGCGGCCATATTTTGGTAAGATCGAACGGATTAATATGATAAGTTTTGGCATCCGCCTCGGGCATTACCTGTATTTTAAGATCCCATTTCGGAAAATCACCATTATCTATTGACGTAAGCAGATCGTGTTGTGCAAAATCAGGTGCTTTGCCGCGCATTTCGCCGGCTTCTTCATCGGTGAAGTTTTTAATACCCTGTTGCGTTATGAAATGGAATTTTACCCAAACACGCTCATTGTTGGCATTTATCATAGAGAAAGTATGGCTTCCAAACCCATGCATGTGGCGATAACCGTAAGGTGTTCCTCTATCCGACATCAGGATAGTTACCTGGTGCAAACTTTCGGGATTTAACGACCAGAAATCCCACACCATAGTAGCGCTTTTACAGTTGGTATATGGGTCGCGTTTTTGTGTATGGATAAAATCACTGAATTTTTTAGGGTCCTTTACAAAAAATACGGGGGTATTATTGCCTACCAGGTCCCAGTTACCTTCCTCAGTATAAAACTTAACTGCAAAGCCGCGCGGGTCGCGTTCAGTATCCGCCGATCCTTTTTCGCCGCCAACTGTCGAAAAACGGGCAAATACCTTGGTTTGCTTTCCTATTTTATCAAAAACCTTAGCGCGTGTATATTTTGAAATATCATGTGTAACCGTAAATGTGCCATAAGCACCCGAACCTTTGGCATGTACCACTCTTTCAGGGATACGCTCACGGTTAAAGTGGGCCATTTTTTCGTGCAAAATAAAATCCTGTAACAAAATGGGGCCGCGAGGGCCAACGGTCATTGAGTTCTCATCTTCTACGTAAGGTATACCCGATGCCGTAGTGAGTTTTTTCTTATTGCTGTCCATAATCTATCGGTTTTTAGTATTTACTCAAACTTCATCATAATATTTCAATAGAAAAAATCAATAATTACTATATTTGTATAGATAATATCTATATTATGACCATAGTTCAACTTGAATATATTGTAGCTGTTGATACTTACCGCAGTTTTGTATTAGCCGCCGAGAAGTGTTTTGTTACCCAGCCAACACTTAGCATGCAGGTACAAAAGCTTGAAGATACGCTGGGAGTTAAACTTTTTGACCGCAGCAAGCAACCCGTAAGCCCTACCGATATAGGAGTTGAAATTATTGCCCAGGCTCGTACCCTGCTTGCCGAAAGCGAGAAAATAAAGGAAATAATTACCGACAGGCAAAGGGAACTATCCGGCGAACTGAAAGTGGCCATCATCCCTACCGTATCACCATATATTTTACCTAAAATACTGCATGGCTTTGTTCAAAAATACCCGCAGGTAAAACTTATTGTGTGGGAACAAACCACCGAAAGCATCATCCAGCAGCTAAAAAATGGCACTATTGACTGCGGCATACTATCAACCCCGCTGCATGAAAGTAATTTAAAAGAGATACCTGTTTTTTATGAAAACTTTGTGGCCTATGTATCAAAAAACAGCAAGCTATCAAAAAAGAAAAGCATCAACCCAGAAGATATTGATATAGAGGAGATTTGGGTATTAAACGAGGGCCATTGCATGCGCGAACAGGTGCTAAACATTTGCCAGCGCCGCAAATCAACCAAAGGCTTTCAGCATTTTGAATATAATACCGGCAGTGTTGAAACGCTAAAACGCATGGTTGACCAAAATAACGGCGCAACCATACTACCCGAACTGGCCTTAGCCGATCTTACCGATAAGCAACTTGATAAAGTACGCTATTTTAAATCGCCTGAACCGGCGCGCGAAGTAAGTATTGTAGTACAAAATAACTTTTTAAAACGCCGCATGATTGATGCATTGAAAAATGAGATACTGGAGCTGGTACCCAAACGCATGCGCAGTAAGAAGAAAAAAGAAGTAATAGATATATAACATAAAGATCACGCGCCGGCAGTTTCATTCTTTAAAAAACCTTACTTTTGTACTGTTGCAGTTACAATAATGGCACGTTAACTTTAAGTAATTACGCCTATGAATATCATTCACAATAAAGATATAGGAACAAAGCAAAAAGCGCTTGCCATTAACCTCGACCCTAAAACCTACGGTTCATTTGCCGAGATAGGTGCGGGGCAGGATGTAGCGGCTAACTTTTTCAAAGCAGGAGCTTCATCGGGTACTATAGCCAAAACCATGTCGGCTTATGACATGACCTTTTCTGATGCCATTTATGGTGTACAGCAAGTACGCCGCTATGTAAGCGAGACAAGGCTGATCTCCATGCTCGACCATGAATATGGGCTATTGATAGAACGCCTTGCCGAACAGCGCGGCGCTTCAACAACTTTCTTCGCGTTTTCCGATACCATGTCGGCCCTTAATTACAACAAAACTAATGACGGGCATGGATGGATGGGTGTACGTTTTCAACTGGAACCCGGCGGCGAGTTTAATGATGTAGTGCTGCATGTAAAATTGTTGGATAATGATAATAATTTGCAGCAACAGGCAGTAGGAATATTAGGTGTGAACCTGATGTATGCCTGTTTTTATTATAACGAGGCCCCCCCTGTGTTTTTGCTGTCGCTGATGGATAACCTGTCGAAAGACCGTATCCAGATAGATCTGATACGCTTTGAAGGGCCAAACTTTACCAACGTTGATAACCGGCTAATGAGCCTGCACCTGGTAAAATATGGTTTTTCAGATACCGCTTTGTTCGGCCCCGATGGTAAAAATCAGCAACCTTCTGAGGTTTTGTATAAAAAGCATATTGTGGTGATACGCGGCCGGTTCCGCCCTATTATTAATGTGCATTTGGATATGCTCAACAACGGTGTAAAGCAATTTATGCAAGAACCCGATGTTGACAAAAACAACGTAATGGTGGTAACCGAGCTTACGCTGCAATCATTAATGGAGCGCGGTGCCGCTGAAAACGCGGATATAGATGAAAAAGATTTCCTCGATAGGGTGGATATTCTTTGTTCGCTTGGGCAAACAGTATTAATATCCAATTTTCACGAGTATTATAAACTGGTGGCTTATCTATCAAAGATCACCAAACTGAAATTGGGCGTGGTTTTGGGTTATCCCAACCTGGAATACATTTTCTCCGAGGAGCATTATAAGGATCTGCCGGGTGGTATCCTGGAATCATTCGCCACACTCTTTAGCCGCAAGGTTAAGCTGTTTGTATATCCAACTTTGCGCGATGGCATTATATGGAATTGCCTGCGCTTTTACCCACCGCCACATCTTATCGACCTTTATCGCTACCTGATAACCAATGACAAGATCGAAGACATCAGGCACTATAACGAGAATAACCTCCATGTGCAGACTGACATTGTATTGCAACTGATTAAACAAGGCGTTGAAGGCTGGGAACAATATGTACCTGCCGATGTAGCCACCATGATAAAGGAACGGCAATTGTTTGGATATGCGGGAGAAACGAAAAACATAGCAGAGCTGAGTACGGCAAATAATAATGATGCCGAAAAAAAATCAGAGGCTATTTAATTTTAACATCATTGCTCACCGCGCGTCATTGCGAGGTACGAAGCAACCCCACTTGCTGAGTAACCATGCGCAAAGCATCCTGCCGTGCGTCATTGCGAGGCACGAAGCAACCCCATATGCTGAGTAGCCAAGCGTTCACCATATTACAAGATAATTTCCCTATTTTACATTATGATATTCCAAAGAGGCGGATGTGTTTATATCACGAGCAATAAATGGCGAACAACGCTATACACAGGTGTTACCTCTGACATTATTAATAGGGTTTGGGAACATAAAAATAAGGTGTATCCGATAAGCTTTACAGCAAAATACAATTGTGATATATTGGTTTATTATGAGTTCTACCCGCATATTGAAGAAGCTATAACAGCTGAGAAGCTTATTAAAGGAGGGAGTAGAGCTAATAAAGAACAATTGATCAATTCAATGAATCCTGAATGGGCAGATTTATATGATGGGTTATTAGATGGGTAACATTATTGTCGCTTTGATACTTAGCGAGTGGGGTTGCTTCGTACCTCGCAATGACGCGGGGATGCAATAAAAACCTTAATTTATTCCCCCTGCACTATCTTTTTCGGCACCCACGGGTTTATCAGCATAGCAATAATTATCACCAAAATACAACCGATGGCATTAAACCATAAATAGGCTACTGCGTTGTAATAACCCAGTATGCAAATGATTGCCTCGGCAATAAACGCTGCAATAAAAACCGATGTGCCCCTGATGCTTTTAAAGTAGAACGCCACCACAAACACACCCAAAATAGTACCATATATGTAGGAGCCTAACACATTCACGGCCTCCAGCAAATTACCCATTTTACCGGCAAACAGTGCCATACCTATACAAACCAGCCCCCAAAATACAGTGGACAGGCGCGAGGCATTCAAGTAATTAGCATCCGATGCCCCGGGATTAATAATACGTTTATAAATATCGACTGTACTGGTTGATGCCAGTGAATTAAGCGCGCTGGCTGTTGAACCCATTGATGCCAGGAACACAATAGCTATCAGTAAACCTATCAATCCGCGGGGCAAATAATGTGTTACAAAATTCAGGAACACATAATTGGTATCGTCCAGGTTGGCCTTGGGGTCGTTCTTCTTCATCAGTCCGATGGCTTGCTGCCTTATATTGGTTGATTGTTTATCGGCCAGCTTCAGATCAGTTTGTGCCTGGTTTATCTGTATTTCGTTTTTGCCATCTAATGCTTTTATCAAATTATCAGCCTTAACTTTTCGTTCATTAAATACCGCCGTATATTGATTTTCGAGTGTGTTATATTGAGTTGCGTAACTGCTGTTTTTTACCTGTTTAACCTCGTACTGATTAAAAAACATCGGCGGTTTATTAAACTGGTAAAAGGCAAATATTAGCACACCTATCAGCAATATTAAAAACTGCATGGGTATTTTTATCAGCCCGTTCATTATCAATCCTAAGCGGCTTTGCCCTACCGAGCTACCAGTTAAATAGCGCCCCACCTGGCTTTGGTCGGTACCGAAATAGGATAACTGCAAAAAGAAACCGCCAATCAACCCGCTCCATATCGTATATTTATTATTGGGGTCGAATTTCCAGTCGATAACATTCATCCTACCCAGTTTGCCCGATAATTTCAACGCGTTACCAAAACCAACACCCGATGGCAACAATTGTACAACAACAACTCCTGCCAAAAACATCCCTAAAAATATAATGCTCATTTGCAGCAGTTGGGTGTACGATACCGCCTTAGTTCCACCATAAACGGTGTAAAATATCACCAGCCCGCCAATAAACAACGTAGTATAAACGGTATTGATATTGAGTATGGTTGATAGGATGATGGACGGCGCATAAATGGTTATCCCGGTTGAAAGCCCGCGTTGCACGAGGAAAAGGAACGAAGTAAGCGCCCTTGTTTTAAGGTCGAACCGCTGTTCTAAAAACTCGTAAGCGGTATAAACTTTAAGCTTGTGGAATATGGGGACGAAGGTGATGCAAAGCACTATCATAGCCAGCGGCAAGCCGAAGTAGAACTGTACAAACCGCATACCATCGGAATATGCCTGGCCGGGAGCTGAAAGGAAAGTGATGGCACTGGCCTGCGTGGCCATTACCGAAAGCCCTACGCTGTACCAGGGCAATGAGCGGCCGCCCATTAAAAATTGATCGATGTTTTTATTGCTGCCGCTTTTCCATACACCGTAACCAACTACGGCAAGCAACGTGGCAGCAAGTACTATCCAATCAACTAAGCTCATTTAAGCAATATAGTAATGAGCCAGAATACAAAAATCAAAAAAACCAGCCAAACAACAACAATGCCGTAAAACTGGTTCCAGTTATTTATGAATGATGGCAGGTCGGGATCAGATCTCCTCACGGCCTTTAACCAATACTTTCAGGAAAAGCCCGGCTGATAACAAACCTAAAACACCGCCAACTAATGCCCATTCCAGCCCTACGTTCAATATCGCCCCGGTAAATATACCGGTAACCAAACCAAATACATAATAAAGGAAATCGTAGCTTTTTTCTTCTTCTTGTTCGTGCTGATGTTTCATAATGCGTAATTATAAGAATGCAAATTTATATTATTAAAGTATTGATGCCTAATGCAATTGTTAATTTTTTCAGATTGTGGAGCAAATTTTGGTAAAATCGGCGTTTCATTATGTAGTCGCAGACTACATACATAGACGTCCGCGATCAGAAACTTCGACAGCACGAGTAAAAGCTTTAATCAGTATGGAAAACCTCTTCCATATTTGTCCATATTTTCTTTTGGGCAGCAGCTTCCGGCAATGGCTGCTGGCATGGGTCAGTTTCCTTCCACCAGCGTTTTGTAGTGGTATCCGCAGCCATTTTTTTCATATCTCCGTCAAAATCATTTCCTATATATTCAAAATAGCTGAACAAGTAATAACTGCTATCTATCTTTTGCAGGTATATAGAATAGTTTCTGATATTACATTCCTTTATTTTTTTCAATACACCGGGCCAGGCATTGGCATGCAGCTTTTTGTAATAAGCCAGCTTCCCGGGTTTTAACCCTGTTATTGAACCAAAGCGCATTATATGCAATGGTTTATTGTTTTGCTTACACGAAGCAAATGAGATGCTTACCAGTAATATGACAGTGATATATTTTTTCATTTTATTAATTAACTCAAGTTGTTAGTTATACAATTTTGTTTAGTGTAAAAGCGAAGATGAAAAAAGTGATTTTCTCCCGCTGTCTGTGTCCCCACAGACAGCATCTCCCAGCCATCATTTCGTCTTTGTTGTCACCGCTGGGTCTCTCGCAGAGGACCCTGCGCGCGCATACAAGGCGTTCAACCAAACACGCAACCGCGAAGGGTCCTCTGCGAGAGACCGCTGCGAATACAATACATAAAGGTAGAATTCTTTTGTCATGCTGAGGGACGAAGCATCTTCTACATTATGCATTTCGCCTACCTGTCTGTCGTAGAAGATTCTTCACTACGTTCAGAATGACAAAGAAAAATTTAATTTTTCGGCTTACTCAACAAATTCACAAACAAACGGTACGCGCCCGGCACCCCGGCAGGCAATTCCCTAAAGAAATCAAGCGAGGTATAAACAAACCTGCCCTTGCCATAATCGCCTACAATTAGCGACCCTTTGTTCGGGCTTTCGCCCGGGTCATTCATTTCGAGCGGGGTTTGGTATTTGGGGTCGATGTCGCTTACAAAATATAAACCGCGCTCCTGTATCCAATTATCAAAATCGGCATCATTTATTTTGTTGGGATAATTCAGCACCGGACTTTGAGGATCTACAAAGGTAACTTTTGCCGTTTCATCCGTAACACGCTGGTTAACCGGGCGAAATGGATAAGGCCCGATATTACTGGTCACCAAACCATTATTGTTGTTGTATTGCACCACCAGGTTACCGCCATTTTTTATATATTCCAGTAATCTGGGTTGCTCAAAGGCCAGGCGCGCATTTACATTGTAGGCACGTACGCCTGTTACAATGGCATCATAAACAGAAAGATCGCCGTTCATTATTTCATTTTCCGTAAGCTGGTGAACATCATAACCAACCTGGCGCAAGGCATCGGGCACAAAATCACCTGCCCCGGCTATATAGCCTATTTTTTTGCCGGAAGTTTTCAGATCAAGATTGATAAGTTTTGTTTCCGATGGCGGGAACAAGGTAATATTAGGGATATGGTTATAATTAATATGCTGTATGCCCATTGAATAGGGTTTGCCATTGGCTGTTACCACCGCCTCAAAAACACTTACTTTTGGTTTGCTATCCGTAGGTTCAACCGTGAAATTCACTGTCCACTCATCCCCTTTGTTCTTATCGGCAAAATCAATTTTATCCGGGCTTATTTTCCAGCCGTCAACAGGTTTTATGCTGATGCTACCGCCGGCTTTGGTAAAGCTGCTTAGTTTTATTTGCACATTTTGCGCTTGTTTGGAATTGAAGATATAATCTTTAGCTTCTATGTTGGCGGTAACCGGTGGGGCGATAACTAAAGGTTCATAAAGTTCGCCACGGGCGGGATCGGTGTGTTTGTAGATGATAGGGCGTTCAAAATCAATTGTTTTTCCTTCAATAGTAAAGGAAAATACCATTGCCGGGTATGGCGGATTTGTTGGATCGCCGACCAATATTTGAGCGGGGATGTTGTATATTCCTATATTGTGAGCAGATTTTAACCAATAAGGCTGTGTAATTTCACTGGCCTTGATTTCCATATTGAAAGATTGTATTTTATTTTTTTCGAGAAAAGAATTGCCATCAATAGGTGTAGTTTTCACAATTCTCAAAGTATCGAAATTCTCAAATGTCGCTACCCCAAGTTGTAAACTAACCTTACCATTATATCGATTAACAACCTGTGAATTGATAACAATAGATTCTCCCAAACCATAAATCGGCTGTTCTGCATAACTCTCAAACCACAATCCAGCACAAGCTGCTATCAAATCACTCAATTCTTTTGTTTTTAAATCGCGCCAGTATGCATCCGGCACTTTTTCCATCCTTCCCAACAAACTAACCAATGCAGGTACTGATTTATCAGGATGTTCAGGATCAAAATTCTTATTTATAACTGCTATATCATCGCCAAGCGCCTGATTTCCAACCTGCCCCCAGGTTGTATTCACACCATCCATCAAATCATCCTTCGGCGCATCACCCAAAATGGTTTTAAAGTATTCATAAGAATCACCACGCTGTTTAGCCGAGCCAAAGCCCTGGGTTTTATGGTTGGAGCGGCTTTCTGCAGCCATTTCGCCATAGCCTTTTCCTATAATGGGGTTATATACGCCTACATTTATTTTAAACTGATCGGGCGCAGTGGTGTTGGTGCTGCCGAAGTTGAAGGTATTCCAAAGCAGTCGTTTGGCTTGCCAAACCTTTACATATTTTAGCTGCTCGGGGAAACGTTTAGGGTCGGCTGCAGCGGCAAAAGCCTCTTGTGCCAATATAGCCGAAGCGGTATGGTGCCCATGTCCACCCTCTCCGGTTGTAGGGAAACGGCAAATAATTACATCCGGTCTGAATTTGCGTATCACCCAAACCACATCACTCAATACTTTTTCCTTGTCCCATATCCTTAAAGTTTCCTCCGGGCCTTTGCTAAAGCCAAAATCATTGGCGCGGGTAAAAAACTGTTCAGCGCCATCAACCCTGCGGGCAGCTAATAGTTCCTGTGTGCGTATTAGCCCTAACAGTTCGCTTTGTTCATTGCCTATCAGGTTTTGCCCGCCGTCACCTCGCGTTAGCGACAAATAACCTGTGCGGTAATGTTTTTCCTGTGCCAAATAAGCCAATAAGCGGGTATTCTCGTCATCAGGATGTGCGGCTACATATAGTACGCTGCCCAATACATCAAGCTTTTTAAAATTTTGTTCAATGGTAACCAGATCTGCTGGGGGCGCTGTTTGTGAAAACACTGTGCCACAAATAAATAAGAACAGTGCGGTTAAATGGATACGCTTCATAAGGCACAAATATATCGAAAGATAAACGTGCATATTTATTGTAACAATATTAAAACAATTAATTAATTCTAATTATTTATAGTTGTAGTTAATCACATGATTGGCTTTTTGTATTTGGCTGCCAGCATTTTACAATACTATTACAAATAATATTTTATATTAATCAAGCGATTGATTAATTTTGTGCCGTTAAAACAATGGACAAAGATAAAATAGACAAGAAAGATCACATCCTTGATGTAGCTGAGAAGGTATTTTCAGACCAGGGATATGATGGCGCTTCAACCCGTTCTATATCAGGCGAGGCTGGAGTAAATATGGCGATGCTGAACTATTATTTCGGTTCAAAAGAGGGTTTATTCTTAGCGGTTTTTAACAGGAAGATCAACTCATTTAAAAATCTGTTGCAGGACCTGGGCAACGATGAAAACTTAAGCGCCTGGAATAAAGTTGAGGCATACATAGATCTGTATGCTCAGCGTGTAGTAACTAACAATTGTTTCCAGAAAATGCTTTATCAGGAAATGTCAATGAACAGCAGGAACCAGCTTTCAGAAAACATCTCCGACATTTTGCTGCAAAACGTGGTAGAGTTTCATAAAATACTGACCGAAGGAATTGAGAAAGGCGAGTTTAAGAATGATATAGATTTTGAAATGGTAACTGCTACCATTTACGGCACAAAAAACTTTATCATTAACGCTCCGCAACTAACATCAATGATGTTAGGATATGATATACAGGATGAAAAAAACCTGGAAGAAAAGTTTAAGCCACGTATCAAATCCTATTTAAGAAAATTATTATGGGCTTATTTAGTAAAAGACCAATCACAAAAATAAAATACCTATCCTATTAATATATGTTACATAATTTAGTAAAACCCCTGAAACTTTATGCCCTGGCAATCATAGTGAGTTTGCTATCGGTAAATGCCACAATGGCACAGGACAGAACCATCACACTTAAAGAAGCCATTGCCCTTGGCAGCGTATTGGCACGTACATTTTTAATATTGGTTTCAGCAACACGGCCGCGCAGTTCAAGCTGTTTTAATTCCTGGCGGTTTACCAATGCGCTATCAACATAAGTAGTTAAAGGGCTTAATGATCTGTCGGTATCGGCTATCTGGTCAATATTTAACTGGGTAGTTTCGGGCAGGCCTAATAAAATATCAAGGCTGTA
>Ga0206994_1113_pt1 | contig 15505 bp, 17 predicted proteins | sample Alteio_BWMinCont_4_FD_153485 | JGI IMG/M metagenome (GOLD analysis project Ga0206994, IMG submission 153485) | Enriched cells from forest soil in Barre Woods Harvard Forest LTER site, Petersham, Massachusetts, United States -... | ecosystem: Environmental > Terrestrial > Soil > Temperate forest >...
ATAAATTCCTTCGTTTTTTTAATGAACAGTAATAAAGACGGATGCGGTGGTGCGTCCGAACGCGTTCGTGGCGTAGAGCGTGTACGTGGTGGATTGTGCGGGCGTCACGGAAACGCTGGTGCCGCGCACGGCGCCGGCGTCCGGCGAGACGATCACATAGCTCGCGCCGCTGACTTGCCAGGACAGCGTGACGGGCGTGCCGGCGGAGATAGAACTCGCGCTGGCGGAGAAGGAAGTAATCTGGGGAGCGGCTCCGCTGGGTACGTTGTTTTGCGTGTACAGCGGAGTCATTTGAATCACTTCGAAGTCGGACGCGGTGACCTGACCGAGATTGTGCAGATCATTGTTGTCCCAACGATTGTCAGGGGCACCGCTGATATACATGTTCGAGCCGTTGTCGGCCATGATCATGCCGTATTTTTTGAGCGCGTTGAGAATCACCTGATTTGCGGCGGAAAATCCGGATACATCGAAGCTGGCATTGAGGCGCAGGCGCATGCCCATCGGCGCGGCGAGAGTGCTGCTGGAAGTGGCTGCCCAGTGGGAGGCTGGTGGAAGGAACGCGGCTTGACTGTTTTGCAGCGTGAAGCGCAGCGCGTGAGAAATCTGGCCGGCGGCAACCTCATCGTAGCGCGCGAGTCCCGGAAAAATCGGAAGGCCTGCGGCGTCAGCGGAGGTCCAGGTGTAGGGACGCTGCTCGCTCGAAAGTAGATCCCAGACGGCTCCGGAACCCGCGTCCCAAGACGAGGTTTGCGGGTACGAACCATAGAGCTCGTAGAGGAAACAATTCACATTATCCAGCACGAGGACGTGGCGATCCCCGGTGCCTGGGTTTGGATATCCTTCGATGGGCGCTGTGATGGCTATCGGCATTGGCCCGGGGTCGCTCTCGGAGCCGTAGGCAGTATAGTTCACGACAACGAGCGGCTGCTGGTTGCCGACCACTGTGTAAGGAATGCCGATGTCCGAGCCTTGGTAGAGGCCCGAGCCAAAATCCGGATGCAGGCCCGTCCCGGCTCCGATGAAATTAATGATCGCGGTGGAATTGGGATCAACCGCCGCGGCGGAGATGTCCTTGTTCCAGAGACTGTTTGCAGGGAAGGGAACGAAGCCTCCAAGACTTGCGCCCTGACCGAGCGACATGCCGCTGCAATTGGAGGCTTGCGGCGAGCCGGTGATTTGAAGATTGACATTGCTGGATGAACTGCTGCCGGGAGCGGGATTCACAACGCTGATCGCGTATGTTCCGGCCGAGCTTGCGGCGCCTGCGGCCGTGAGCTGTGTGGCTGAAACGAATGTTGTTTGCAGAGGTGTTGTGCCGAAGAGTACTTGGGCGCCGTTTACGAACTTGCTGCCAGTGACGGTAAGCATGAAATTGCCTGTGCCGGTGCTTGCAGGATTAATGCCGGTGAGAACAGGAGTGGGATTCAGAAGTGTGACGTCGCTCGGACCGCTCGCCGAGGAGTTCGCGGCGCTGGTCGCGCGGACGGTAATTGTGTTGGGGCTCGGAAGAGTGGGAGGAGCGGTATAGCTGCCGGTTGAACTGATCGTGCCCAGCGTGGCGGAGCCGCCGACGGTGCCGTTGACGGACCAACCGACGGAGGTGTTGGATGTGCCTGAAACGCTTGCGGTGAAGTTGAATGTATCTCCCGCGCGGATGTTCGCGCTGCTGGGAGAGACGACCACCGTGATGGAAGGCGGAGGAGGTGGGGGCGATTGCTGATTGCTAGGTGCAACGGCCGCACAGCCGGCCAAAAACAGCGACTGGAAAAGGATTCCGAGATCGAATAGTTTGCGCATGGCCGCGGGCACACGGGAACCAACGTGAGCCTGCTCTCAGTGTGCGTGATGGAACGCTTCGGGGATACTGGACGGAAGGGCAGAAATAGGCCTATGCCCGCTAGATTAAAATGTGTTCAGAGGGCGCGGTGCAAGTAAAATGTCGCGCTGTGCTTGCGCTCGAATGGCGGGGCGCGGCGGGAATGGCGATGGGTCCACTGCAGGACATTTTCGAGACTTGGGCGCGCGGCTGGAACGCCGAAAACTCTCCGGCGATGTTTGTGCGCAAGCAGCGCTGGCTGATTCTGGCGATCTCCGCCGCGGTGTTGATTCCGTGCTTCTGGCACCGGCGTATTGAAGCGGGAGACCTGGCGAGCCACGTTTACAATGCCTGGCTTGCGCAACTCGTCGAAAAGGGGCAGGCCGGGGGGCTCTACATCGCAAGGCAGTGGGACAATGTCCTATTCGACGTGGCTCTTACCCGCGCAGCAAAAGTGGTGGGTTTCGCTGCGGCGCAGAGAATCGTTGTCGGCCTCTGCGTTTTGATTTTCTTCTGGGGGGTCTTTGCGCTCGTTGCGGCAATCTCGGAGCGGCCACCGTGGCTTCTCATGCCTTGCATTGCCATGCTGGCCTACGGCTATTCGTTCAATATGGGATTCATGAATTACTACCTCTCGCTGGGGTTGGCTTGTTTCAGCCTGGCTTTTTTCTGGCGGCCACAAGGAGTTGGTTGGGTGTTTGGCACATTCCTGATTCCCATCACACTGCTGGCGCACCCGATTGGGTTCCTTTGGTTGCTTGGAACACTGGCGTATACGAAGCTCAGAAACAAACTGCCGGGATGGTGGAAAGTGATTCTGCCACTGTCGGCCTTTGGGATTCTGGCCGTCACGAACCAATTTATAATGCGGCATGCGCAGGAATACCTGGCAGATTGGGACCGTGGCCCCTTCTATCTCTATAACGGAGCGGACCAACTGGCGCTTTACGGAGAACGCTATTATTGGCTGGCGGGCGTGGTTTTCTTGTTGGGAATTCTCTTCGTGGTTGCGGATGGCTTTGCGCGGCGAGGGGACCCAGGCTTGTGGAGGTCCTTTGCATTGGTTTTCGAGTTGTACGCTCTCGCGTTTTGTGCCACGGCGCTGTTGCCGGAAAATTTTCACGTCTCGCTCTATCCCGGTTGGATTGGTTTGCTCGGTTCCAGACTAACGACCATTTCGGCCATCTTCGCGTCGTGTTTCCTAGCTCTTCTGAAACCGCGGAAGTGGCACTTCGTAGGATTCGCGGTGTGCGCGGTGGTCTTCTTTGGTTTCTTGTGGCAGGACACAAAATGGCTGAATCGGCTGGAGGCTAACGCGGAAGAAATTACGAGAGAGCTTCCGATGGGAACAAGGGTGATACCGACCGTCTGGGCGTCACCAGGGTCGCGTGTATCGTTCATTGGGCACGTGGTAGACCGTGCCTGCATAGGACATTGCTTCAACTATGCGAACTACGAACCTGCGTCGGGAGAGTTCCGGGTTCGGGTGCACCCCGGCAGTAGCGTAGCCACTGACTCCTCCGATGATTCGGAAGAGATGGAATCGGGGGAGCATGAGATTCAGGATGAGGATCTTCCGCTCAAGGAGATTTATCAGTGCGATGCCGGCGACCTGACGAAGCTGTGCATCCGCGACCTGGAATCGGGCGAGAAGAACGGGCGCATCGGCTACAAACCGCCCCCTCAGTAGGCGCGAAAGCCCCGCACCGGCCAGCCATCCGCTTGGAGACAAATTGGCTCTTGCATGAGGCCAATTTCTGGTAAAATTGGCCGAAGGTGAGAGACAATGCTTCCACTCCATCTCCAGCCGCAAAGCCACGTTCCGCTGTACATCCAACTTCGCGATCAATTGCGCGCCCTCGTTCATGCGGGAGATTTGCGCCCCGGCGATCGCATCCCTGCCAGCCGTGAACTGGCCACCATGCTGGGCGTGCATCGCACCACCGTGGCGAACGCCTATGCCGAATTGGAGTCGGAAGGGCTCATTCAAGGGCACGTCGGCCGCGGCACGTTTATCCGCGGCAACGGCAATGGATTGAAGATTACGCCTCCTGCGCCGCCGGTCCTGAATGGCAACGAAGGAATCCGCTGGGAACTGCTCTTTGCCGACGAGCGCGGCGAAGAGATTCTCAGCCGCCTCACTGCTAGCGTGCCGGAAAATGCCTTGTCTTTCGTGATGGCGCGTCCCGCGGAGGAGTTCTTCCCCGTCGAAGAACTTCAGACTTGCGTGAACGCCGTGCTGCGGCGGGAAGCATCGGAAGTGCTAAATCTTGGCCCTTCGGATGGCTATCCTCCGCTGAAAGAAGCGCTGCTCGAGATGCTGCATCGCGACGGCATTGCCGCCAAGGACGAAAACCTGCTGATCACCGACGGCTGCCAACAGTCTTTGGATTTGATCAGCAAAGCGTTTGTGCGTCCCGGTGATTCCGTAATCATGGAAAACCCGACGTACCCGGGAGCCGTGGCCATCTTCCATGGAGCACGTGCGCGTTGCCTGTGCGTGCCGATGAGAACACATGCGGAGCCAGGTACAACATTGGGGCTCGACCTGGAGGCGCTGGAAGCGACCCTGGCCGCCAATCGAGTGAAACTGATCGTGGTAACGCCGGATTTCCATAATCCGACGGGAACCTCAATGCCGCTGGCGTCGCGGCGAAAGCTTCTGGAATTGGCCGGGCGGCACCAAGTCCCGGTGGTGGAAGATCACATTTACGCGCGCTTGCACTCGCGCGACGAGCGCGTGCCTTCGTTGAAGCAGCTCGATCGCTCCAACCTAGTCATCCACATTGACAGCTTTGCGAAGGTCGCGTTTCCCGGCTTGCGCGTTGGATGGATCGTTGCGCCTGCAGCGGCGATTGAGCGGCTGCGCATCGTCAAGCAGACGACGGATCTGCACACCGATCAACTCGCGCAAGCGACGCTCGCGGAGTTTTTGCGGCGTGGGCTGTTCACCAAGCATCTCGCGAAGATGCGGAAGGTCTACACCTCGCGACTAGCGGCCCTAGATGAAGCGCTGCGCAAGAATATGCCGGAGGGCACCCGTTGGACGCGGCCCGAAGGCGGCATGTGCTTGTGGCTGGAGCTGCCACCCGGCTTCGATGCCAGCGAACTGCTCATTCACGTGAAAGAGCGCGGCGTGCTCTTCGCGCCGGGGCGCTATTTTTACGTGCAGGGGCCGCTGCCAAATACGCTGCGGCTCGGCTTTGCCAGCCTGGATGAAAAGCAAATCGCGCGCGGCGTCGCGACGCTGGCGGATTTGCTGCGCATCGAGATGAGAAAGCGGCAGCGTGGTGTGCGGCGAGCGGAACGCAGCCGCGTGGCGCTGGTCTGAGGAAGCGAAGTACGGAAGTAATGAGCTAAGGAAAGGCCCGCGAGGGAGCGATTTGAGCGAGACGATCAGGCTGGAGCCGAACCCGACGAACAAATGTTTTGGCTGCGGCGGGGACAATGCCGGCGGCATGAAGTTGACGTTTGAACAAGACAATGCGAATCGCAAGATCGTAGGCCGCTTTGTTTTGGGCGAGAGATATCAGGGCGGGGCAGGATTTGGGCACGGAGGAATTATCGCGGTGCTTCTCGATGAAGCTATGGGCAAGGTCTGCCGGTTTCGAGAAGCCCGCGCCGTGACTGCCGAACTAACCGTGGAATATCTCAAACCCGTAAACGTTTCGAACGAAATCATTGTCGAGGGATACGAGACGGAACAAAAGGGAAGAAACCTGTTCATGGCCGCCGAGATTCGCGATGCAGCGGGCCAAGTCCTGGCGAGAGGCAGGGCCCGGTTCGTGGTGATCGGGCAGAAGTGAATCGAGATTTGACGGCCTATCGCCGTCGAAAAGATCGAGGAACGAGAGGAGAAGCGAAATGGACGCGAAGAAGGTGAATGGCAGCGGCAACGGCAATAAAGGCTCGAATGAGTGGCGCGTGAAAGTCGGCTTGGCCGAAATGCTCAAGGGCGGCGTGATCATGGACGTGACCAACGCCGAGCAGGCCAAGATTGCCGAGAATGCCGGCGCCTGCGCCGTCATGGCGCTGGAGCGCGTGCCGTCCGACATCCGCAAAGAGGGCGGAGTGGCGCGCATGGCATCCATTAAGGTCATTCGCGAAATCATGGCGACCGTGACCATTCCGGTGATGGCCAAAGTTCGCATCGGACACTTTGCAGAAGCAGAAGTGCTGCAAGCGTTGGAAGTGGATTTTATTGATGAGAGCGAAGTCCTGACTCCCGCGGACGAAGAGAATCACATCTGGAAACACGACTATCGCGTGCCATTTGTTTGCGGCGCGCGCAACCTGGGCGAAGCACTTCGCCGCATTGCCGAAGGCGCGGCTATGATCCGCACCAAGGGCGAAGCGGGTTCTGGCAATGTGGTCGAAGCCGTTCGCCACATGCGCACAATCGTCAGCCAGATGAAGAAACTGACGACCATGCGCGAAGATGAGTTGATGCATGAGGCCAAGGAACTTGGCGCGCCCCTCGATTTGATTCGCCAGATCGCCAAGACGGGCAAGCTGCCAGTTCCGAATTTCTCCGCGGGCGGCATTGCCACGCCGGCGGATGCAGTGTTGGTCCGCAAACTCGGGGCGGAAGCCGTCTTCGTTGGCTCTGGAGTTTTCAAGTCCAGTGATCCTGAGGCGCGCGCGAAGGCCGTCGTTAAGGCTACGACACACTTCGAGGATCCAAAGGCTGTTCTCGAAGCCCACGAAGAACTCGGCGAAGCCATGAAGGGTCTGGACATTCGCCAGATGGAAGAAAAGGACATGCTGTCCACGCGCGGTAGGTGAAAAACAGCTTCGTTTGCTTGTGATATGTCTTTCGTTTTAGAGATACGCTTCCAAAACATATGCTTCATGGAGCACGACATTTCCACGAAGAGTATTTGTATTTTTTTGGGGATTGAGCGAAGGGGATGAGAGGGTGAAGATCGGTATTCTGGCGGTGCAAGGAGATTTTGAGGCGCATGCCGCTATGCTGGACAAGCTGGGCGTGGAAACCGTCGAGGTGCGCACCCCTGCCGACCTGGAAGGCTGTGACGCTCTGATTCTTCCCGGCGGGGAAAGCACCACGCAATTGCAATTCTTGCAGGAAGAGGGCCTTGCCGAAAAGATTCAGCAATTCGCCGGCCGCGGTAGGGCTATCTTCGGAACGTGTGCTGGTGCTATCTTACTGGCTAACGAAGTGCGCAATCCTAAGCAAGATTCGCTGAAGCTTCTCGACATGACCGTATTGCGCAACGGATACGGCCGGCAGGTAGCCAGCGCTGTGGCCAGCGGCCTGTCGAAATTGAAAAAAGAGCCGCTGGAAATGGTTTTCATTCGCGGCCCTATCATTGAAGAGGCCGGCCCGGATGTGGAAGTCCTGGCGGAATACGCTGGGAAGCCTGCCCTCGTGCAGCGTGGACACATCCTGGCCGCCACGTTCCACCCTGAATTGACGGACGACACCACCGTTCATGAATATTTTCTCCGCCTGGCGGCGAACGGTAGAAACTCCTAAGCGAGCAACGCGAAGTCCAAATGGTGAAAAAGTCAAAGAATTCAAAACCGGATGTTCGAACATCGAGCCGGACAAGAGTTTTGTTTGTGTGCGTGGGGAATGCCTGCAGGAGCCCCATGGCCGAGGCCATTGCACGGTACGACGCGGCGGACGTCATTCAACCGTCGAGCGCAGGAATAGACCCGCTCGGCTCCGTCGCCGATCTGACCAAGGAGATTCTGGCAAGGAACGGTTACTCAGCCAATGGGCTGACTTCCGACCCTTTGACGCACGCCGCTTATGAAGCGGCGGACATCATCATTAATATGACCGGCAAGCCCTGGGGCGACGATTTCGCCGGTCACACGAAAGTGGAGGACTGGATCGTGGAGGACCCGTACGGCACCGATCCCGGAACATACCAGAGAGTGCTCGAAAGCATCAAACGACGAGTGAACCAATTGGCAGCTGCGCTGCGCGAAAAGCGCCAACACGGCATGTCTGCGAAATAGGAGTTCCTTTGCGGCGGGAAAAAACCAGTGTATCGCAGGAAGATTACTTGAAGGCCATTTGGGAAATGCTCGAGGAGGCCCAGACGCCCATCAGCGCGCGCCTGGCTGAGGAACTCAACGTCACTCCTCCGGCGGTAACCGCTGCGCTGAAGCGCATGACGCGCGACGGCCACGTGCGCGTCGATCGCGCCGGGAGGATCGATCTGACTCAGAAAGGCCGCAAGATTGCCGAACGGCTTGCACTGCGCCATCAACTTGCCGAGATGTTGCTGACAGAAGTGATCGGACTTTCCTGGGCAAAAGCTCACGACGAGGCGGAACGCCTGGAACACGCCATCTCCCCGGAAGTCGAAGTGCTTCTGCTGAAGAGATTTGGCGACAAAAAGAGCTGTCCCCACGGCGTGCCCATGCGCGGAGGAATCGCGAAGCTGCGTGAACATGGAGCGGTGTTGCTTGCGGATCTACGCGCCAAGGAATCAGCGGAAATCCTTTGCGTCTACGAAAAGGACGCGCAGTTCCTGGAATTTCTGGAAGGCCTTCGGCTTCGTCCTTCCACCAAAGTTGAAGTCTTGAAGCGCGAGTACGACGAAACCATGACTCTGCGCGCGGCTGGAAAAACTATGCACCTTGGCAGACCGGCCACCAGCCGAATTTGGGTTCAGCGGCTGACGGCTTAAAAACCAGGATGCAGGGCCTTACCAGCAGCCAATTGCGCCGCACGTCGGAACGTCACTGACGCTCATCAAGAAGCGCCTTCAAGCGTTCATAGCCTGCGCGGCTGACCGGCAGGCGCGTGCCGTCGGCGAGGATCGCAAGGCGGCTTTCCTTTCCATAAGGCTCGATGCGCGCGACGCGCTCGAGATTCACAATGTAGGAACGATGGATGCGGACAAAGTCGGCAGGATCCAGGCTAGCCTCGAGGCCTGCGATCGTTTGTTGCTTGAGATGTTTCTTTCCCTGCGTCGCCAAGGCGACATAGTCATCTTGCGCTTCGGCATAATCCAGTCTTCCAACCGGGATAATAGTGACCTTTGTACCGTCTTTAACGACGAGGCGCTCCGCAAATTGCTGCGGTGGACGGGCCGCGGCCGCCAGTTCCGTAGCCGCGGGCAGTTTTTCTCCCAGCCGGTTCTTCGCGCGTTCAACCGCTGCATCGAACCGTTCCCGCCCAATGGGCTTCAAAAGATAGTCGATAGCATGCACATCGAACGCACGCATCGCATATTGGTCGTAGGCAGTTACGAAAATGACGGGCACATCGGTGCCAATCAATTCCAAAACATCGAAGCCCGTCAGCTTGGGCATCTGCACGTCCAGAAAAATCAAATTCGGTTTGTGCTCCGCAACGGCCTTGACTGCCTCCATGCCATTCGCGCACTCCGCCGCGATTTCAATTTCCGGATGCGCTTGCAGTAATTCTCGAATGATGTGGCGTGCCAGCTCTTCATCGTCCACGATGAGCGCCTTCCATCGTTTGTCGTGCGAAGCGCTCATGCCTTTTCCTCGGTTTCAACGGGAAGGGACAGGCTGACCTGAAAGAGCTCTCCTTCGGTGCTTACGCGAAGGCTGGCTTCTTTCCCGTAACGCGCTTCCAGCCGCTGTTGGACATTTTTCAATCCCAGTCCGCCAGAGCGGCGGGGCGGTGCCTCGGGGTCCCATGAATTTTCGACGACAATGGCCAGCCGGTCGTTTTGCCGCGCCGCGCTGAGCCGTACCTGGCCTCCTTCCGGGAGACTGGCGATCCCGTGTTTCACAGCATTTTCGACCAGCGGTTGCAGCAATAGGGGAGGAAGCATGCAGGTCTTCGATTCTTCCTGAATACCTTCCTGCATTTTCAACCGGTCTCCAAAGCGAACCTTCTCGATCGCCAGATATTTTTCCAGCAGATCGAGCTCCTCCGAAAAACGCACCAGCGTTTTTTCACCCAATCCAAGCGTCATCCGCAGGAAATCCCCGAGGAGAACGCACATGTCACGTGCGCGCGAAGGGTCGATACTCGTTAACGCGCTTATGGAATTCAAACTATTGAACAGGAAATGCGGGTTGATCTGGGCCTTCAACGCCTTCAATTCCGCGTCCCGTGCATGGATATTGGTTTCCAGGATGCGGGCTTCCGCCTCACTCGAAGCTTCCAGGGAAAGAATCACGTAGTGAGAAGCAACCGCGAGCAGATAGAGCAGAAAACCAGCACCAAAGAAGATTCGCGTCAGTGGCGCAAACCGCTGGTCCAGCCCCTGAAACGCTGTCGTCTTGGCTAGCAAATAGACCAGTGCCAGGGCCAGCATTACCCACAAAGCGCTCACTAGCGACGCGGCCGTGATGTGCCCTAGGAAGAGGCGCAGATTGTTTTCGGGCTGAATGGGAGCGCCTTTGCTCGTATACCAGGCCGAGAGGCAAATAAAGGCGTAAAGAAGGCAAAGGGGGATAACAATGGCGGAGGCCTCAACCCAGCGAATCGTCCCGCCCGCCGTCGTCAAGAAGGCGAGAATCACCGCAATCGGAATCCAAGCCACTAGGTACGGCCCAAAGCGGTTGCGAGTGAGCAGAGGGTGCATCGGACAGGCTCAGTTCTTGATCTCCACTCCCCCGAAGATGATCGCACCAGAGAGGATCAGTACTTTTCGGCGAGGATCGCTTACATCCGTGTTGCGTCTGATGCGTGTCTTGTCCGAAATGCCCCCGAAAATCGGCGTCCCGCGAAAGGCCACCTGCCACGTATCGGGCAGCCGGATCTCGACGCCGCCAAAGATGGCGTTGATCTCCAGCGTAGCTTCATCAGCCTGCATGTTGGCATCGGTCAAATCGATTTCGACCCCACCAAAGATCGCGGTAATCTGCCCGCCCTGAAAATCCTGAGAAGTCACCCTCCGCTCGACACCGCCAAAGACCGCAGATTCGTTGAGTGTGGTCCGTGGATCGCCTCCGCCGGCCGGCAAAGGAGGTCTGTTTCGCGCTTCGATGGCACTCCACATCAACACGAGGCCCACGGCGATCAAAAGAATCGGCCAGATGTCATTCCACCGGAAGTGGGCGATGCCCAGTTCATTCAGCTGGAGGAGCACGCCCCCCGTGATCATCAAAATGCCCCAGAGGCGACGTTCACGCGTCATGATGTTGGGGATGGCCGCGCAAATCAAAAGCAGTGGCCAGAACCTCCACAGCCGGTCAACGGAAAGGATTCCCATGTGGTCGAGAAGCAGGGCGACTCCGCCTAGAACGAGGAGTGCACCCCAGAAGAGACCACTTGTCCCTTGCCGGCCAAGATGGATGCCCACCACGATTGGCCCACGCCGCGGCCCCCGAGGGTTGCCGGCCGCTCCCACGCTTTCGTGAATCTTGTTATGAATCTGATCGCGGAGATCCTCGCCAAATTTGTGCGGATCGAATTTGTAATCGTCACTCATGAGCGGTTCTCCCGGCGGAAGAGCTTGCGTTAGCTTCCATTGCCTCGAAGCGGCCTCCGAATGCGTATCGCAGCAGAATTGCCCCGCCGATGACCAGGAGTAGCGGCCAGAATGATACCAAGATCTGCTCGAGAGCAGAGAAAAACCCGGCGCGGTCAAACGTGTAGGCCTGTGCCGCGTGCAACGCCACCAATCCGACTGCCGGGATCCGGCTCAGGGCTTCGTTTGCCGAACTGCCGGGGAGGCTGCCCATGGAAGTTAGAACTCCATCCACGTTGGCGAAGAGAATCATGAAACCGAGCGCGACTAGCGCTACTCCCGTGATTGTTTTCAGGTTTTTCGTCGATGGCTGCCGCGATTCCATGGTGGTCTCCTGAAGGGCGGTTTCCTTGCCCCAAAGCGACAATAGGCATCCTCCAGCAGGCCTGCACCAGGGATTCGGCGGGAATCGGTTATTTACCGGCGAACGGCGGCTGCTGAGCGGGGAATGGCAGTGCGGGATCAGCCCCCGGAGTGTGGAGCGGAACCCCTTGCAATATGGAACCGTTAGGAATATCTTATGCGGCACGCGTTGGGACTTCCTCCAGCAAGCTTCTCGTCCCCAAGTTGCTAGGAGTCATCGAATGGACATATCTGTGGAAAAAGCCCACAAGAATCGAGTGGAGCGTTGGCGTTGGCTTCTATACGTAGTGCTGGCGTTGGCAGGCGCATCTTTGACTTTCGTCGGGGCGCGAGCCCAGCAGAAAGCCACGGATGACGCCACCTTCCGCAACCTGGTAGACAACCTCTGTGCTGCGTGGAGCACCGGAAACGCGGAAGCGCCGGCCAAGTTTTATGCGAAGGATGGCGGGCTCGTTTTCTACGATGTGGCCCCGTTCGAATACCACGGCTGGAAGGAATACCACGATGGAGTCCAGAAGGAGTTTTTGGACAACGCTTCGGAGATCAAGCTGACGGCCGGCAAAGACTTGAAAGTCACCCGCCACGGCATGATTGCCTGGACGATTGTGCCAATGCACTTGATGGAAAAAACGAAAGACGGAAAGACTTCAGAAATGGACCTCCGCTACACCGGGATCTGGGAGAAACGCGGCGCCAATTGGGTGCTTGTCCATGACCATCTTTCAGCGCCCGCTGCCGGAAGCTAGAGTCTTGACGAAGAGGGCTGGGCGATTCGCCCATTGCGCAAGATATGTTCAAGACGATTCAGTATTACTGGAATGCAGCGCGAGGCTACCGCTTCAAACCATGGAAGAGTCCCTACTTGTGTTGGCGCTTTGAAACTTTTCTTGGGAAAGAGGCGGCCAATATGACCGCCAGCAAGTTCTTCCACCTCGCCTGGAAGTACCGCGCCCACATGGAGCGGTTCGTAGACTGGGCTGCGGAAAGACATCGCTTCCAGCGCCGGCGCCACGCCTAATCCTTCACACCAATAGTCCTCGACCGTCCGCAGGTCTTCAATGGATTGTTCTGTCCGGGCGTATACTAAGGGGTGAGAGGAGGATCCGTGGAAGAACTGAAGATCCTCCAGAAAACAGAAAAGCTACACGAAGCCCGGTGGTGGGAAGCGGAGCCAGCCGGTCGAGTTCATTGCTATCTTTGTCCCCGGCATTGCCATATCCATCCTGGTCAGGCAGGGTTCTGTTTCATTCGTATCAACGAGGGCGGAACGCTCTATAGCCTCGGCTACGGCGCTCCAGCCGCCCTGCAAGTCGACCCCATCGAGAAAAAACCGCTAAACCATTTTCTGCCCGGCACACGTGTTTTCAGCATGGGGACTGCCGGCTGCAACATGGGTTGTTTTTTCTGCCAGAACTGGGACATTTCAAAGTCGCGCTCCGACCAGGTGCGCTCTCAGCCTGTTCCCCCGGAAGATGTGCCGTTGCTGGCGCTGAAGTACGGCTGCGATTCGATCGCATTCACCTACAACGAACCCACCATCTGGGGCGAGTACGTCATTGATATTTGCAGGGAAGCGAAGAAATTCGGTTTGAGGACCGTCATGGTAACGAACGGCTACGTCACCTACGACGCCTTCCATGACATCTATGATCACATTGATGCGGCCAACGTCGATCTCAAGGCTTTCACCGAGAATTTCTACGGCAAGATCACTCTGACGCATCTTCAGCCGGTGCTGGACATGCTCGAATGGCTAAAAAAGGAAACGAAAGTTTGGTTCGAGATTACGAATCTCATGATTCCGACCTTGAATGACGATCCCGCCGAAACTCGCAAGCTTGCCGATTGGATTCTCACGCATCTCGGCCCGGACGTGCCGCTGCATTTCACCGCATTCCATCCAGACTTCAAACTGCAAGACAAGCCGCGAACCCCCGCGGCGACTCTCGACCGCGCGCGGCAAATTGCGCTCGACGCCGGCCTGCGCTACGTCTACGAAGGAAATATCTACAGCGACGGCGCAAACACTTACTGTCCGCGGTGCAGGGAGCTGCTCGTCCGCCGGTCCTGGCATGACGTTTTGCAGAACAGCATCAAGAATGGCTCCTGCCCGAAATGCGGGTTTTCGATTGCCGGCGTGTGGTCGAATGGTGAAGCCACGACGGCGCCATCTGGAAAAACGGCGATGGCCGCCGCCCGGCGGTACAGCCATTTGAATCTGTAACTCCCGCGTCGCATCACGGATGGAACCTATAGAATCCCGGCCCCACACGCATGGCATGATGCCACGCGACGGGGAATGCCCACCACACCAGAGTCCCCAGGATCCCCTGTGCAACCGCCAGCGGAAGAATGTTGCGTTCGCGCGCGAACAGCCAGGACATCGCTACTCCACCGATGAAAGTTAAAGGGATGAGCACTGGATTGGGCCAATGCAGTCCGGCAAATATCACCCCGGCAAGCAGAGAAGCGCGGACCCGATTCTCGGTAGCCGCCAGCAGGCGGTTGGTAAGAAACGAATTCAGCCCCACCTGCTGCAACAAGCAAAATGCCATGTAACTAAAGAAGTGTTTGGGGATCAGCAGATGGCTGGGCGGCCGATGCAACGCCCCGAGAAAGAGGCCCACGATACCCAGTGCCACCATCAACGGAATGAGAACCAAAGTGGCGCGCAAGGTGGCGCTCCACAAATTGTCAGCCCGCCAGCCCAGCGTTGTGGGAGTGTCCTTATGAATCAGAAAACTGAACACCAGCCAGATCGGAAAAACGACCCAGGATTGCCAGTAAGCGTCCTGGAGCTGCCAGATGTACCAGAAAATGTAGGCGCAGAGCGCCAGCGCCTCCGCGAAGTTGAAGACACGAGGAATCTTCATGCTTGGAAAGATATCATTCCGAGAGGTGTTCCTCGTCCGGGTGGCTTTGATCGAGAAGCTGGAGCGCGCTCTCAAACAATTCGTCAATATCCTGTTCACTGGCTTCGTATGGCGCAAGAAACTCGTGAAGATCAAAGTCTGGAAATCCGCGGTTTGTGATGCGGGCCGGAAGAAGCTCCCGCAAACGCCGCGATTCGATTGTTCCAAGGTCTCGAATTTCCTCGAACACCACGCGCTGCAGGGGATCTTGAAAAACTCTTGGATCGAGCAAATGACAGATCTCCAGTCGAGTCCCGCTCTTGATCAATACCGAGCAAAGGAGCCGCAATGTATTTCTTTGCAGCTCAGCACTCTCGTTTGGGCCATTACTACGCATGGGAATTCTCGATCGCAAACAATGTAAAGCTCCATTCGACTTAAAACCCTTGAATCTAGTCGTGCGGTCCAGGCATCCAAACGCCTGCACCGCATTCAATGAGATGATACTAATTTAAGCGAGGTTGCGTTCAAGGGGGCGGAGCGCATGGCACAAAAACATCGAGTCGTCATTCTTGGCGGGGGATTCGGCGGCCTGGCCGCCGCGCAGAAGCTAAAGCGCGCGCCGGTCGAAGTCACGCTGATCGATCGCCGGAATTTCCATCTTTTCCAGCCGCTGCTCTACCAGGTGGCCACCGGATCGCTCTCTCCGGGTGACATTGCCGCTCCTTTACGCGGCGTCTTGAGCAGCCAAAAGAATACGCGAGTCCTGCTTGGAGAAGCCGTGGACGTGGACCCGCAAGCCAAGCGCGTGATTCTCCTCGATGGCGGCACGTTCGAATATGACACTCTCATCGTTGCAACGGGCTCGCAATCCTCCTACTACGGAAACAATTCTTGGCGTGAATGGGCGCCCAGCCTGAAGTCCGTCGAGGAAGCCACCGCCATCCGCCACAAGATTCTCTATGCCTTCGAACGCGCCGAGCGCGCCGACGCGCCGGAAGAGGCCCGTGCCTGGCTCACGTTTGTCATTGTGGGCGCGG
>Ga0206994_1115_pt1 | contig 15265 bp, 13 predicted proteins | sample Alteio_BWMinCont_4_FD_153485 | JGI IMG/M metagenome (GOLD analysis project Ga0206994, IMG submission 153485) | Enriched cells from forest soil in Barre Woods Harvard Forest LTER site, Petersham, Massachusetts, United States -... | ecosystem: Environmental > Terrestrial > Soil > Temperate forest >...
CGGCGTATTTCATGGCGTTATCCATGAGGTTGAGAAGGACTTGCTCGACAGCATCGCGGTCGGCGTTGACGAGGACGGTGTCGTTTTCAGGAATATGCGTTTCGAGGGTCATACCGGCGGATTCGAGGCGCGGGCGTTGTGTTTCGGCGATGCGCGCGACGAGGTCGGAAAGGGGTTCGGTCGAGGCGGTATATTTTTTGCGGCCCTGATCGAGACGGTTCAGGTCGAGGACGTTGTTGACGAGGCGGGTCAGGCGTTGGCTTTCGCTGATAATGGTGGAAAGATAGGTGCGACGTTTGGTATCATCGCGAATACGGTCGTTGTCGAGCAACTCGGCGTACATACGGATAGTTGTGAGGGGTGTCTTGAGTTCGTGGGAGACGTTGGACACAAAGGTGGTTTTGCGGATGGCATCGAGGCTTTCACGGCGGGCTTGGTTGAGCAGGAGAGTGCCGCCGAGCAGTATGGAGAAAACGAGAATGGCGACCAGGATGGTGCTGACGGTAACGAAGCCTGAGGAGAAACTCGACGATGGATGGAAATAAACGGAGAGAGTCCAGTTGGGCATTTCCGGGCCAACCTTGATTTCGTCTATCGGCAGCGCTGCGGGGTTGGGGGCGTCACTGACGGCGCTCAGGCTTTTGTCACCTGCGATGTTGAGTTTGCCATTGGCGAAGCGGGAAACGATAACGGAACCGGCGGGATTGCGCAGAACGAAGCCTTCGCCCGAGGCCAGGTTCTTGGGAATGACATCGCCCATGTTCCCACTGAGTTCGTCCCAATCGAGCTCGACGCCGCGAATAACATTGCCGCTATTCTGCCAGGCAACCCAGCGAAGATCTTTTTCTCTGCCGACGAGCACCCAGTTGCCATCAGACGTATTGGGATAGGAGCCATTCTCACTAAAATGCACGGTGGTGACATAATCTTTAAGTTTTAAGGGAGCGTCCGCGTTTGCGGGGCGCGAGAACTCGGAAACGCGCAATGTAGTGTTCAATGTCACTGTATAATTCATACTCAACACGTCCATGTTAAGCATGTGCGATTTTTCCGTATACTCGGGAATGGCCGACCCGCCCATAATGGCAGTGAAGCCGCCATTCAAGCCCGAGGGAAAATCAGGATCTGAATTCTGGACGATGACCGGTGGTTGAGCCGGAGTGGACGCATTAAAATCAAGGGGGACGCCGACTGGGGATGTATTCTGGGAAGCAATCGAATTGTTGATGGTAATGTTGACCGATTTTCTGATGCTGTTAACAACCGCCTGATAAGGGCTGGTATTGTCCACCGGCGGCGAGGTAGGCGGATTACCGCGCAGGTCTGGCGGGAGGCCGTCCAGCACCGAATCCGGTGCGACCTGCGGGCTGTTTGGGGCTGTCAGCATTACGAAACGGCTTTGCGCCTGACTGTTCCCACCGGGGGTCCATATCCAATACCCGCTCATGCGGAGCAACGAGGCCAGTTCATTATGCTCGGGTGTGCGGTCGTAGACAAAGGGAGTGGAATCGCTAGGTTTGGAAACGAAAACACCTTGCGCGTATTGATTTTCGCCCAGCCATGCCTGAAGGTTGTTTTCAAGGTTGGCATTGGGAAAAGCGCGGAGAGCTTCAAAGTTGGCCTGCTTGGCATTCGTGACGAGGATGTTAAGACTCGCGGCAATGTTGGCACCTTCCGCGCGTGCCACTTCCTCCGCTTTCTTGATGTCATTCTTGCGCTCGAGGTCGAGAAGGTGGAAAGCAACCATCCCGATGGCGAGGGTGGACACCAGAAGCACCAGCCAGTAAATGATGAGCAAGTGGCGTTTCACGTTCTTAAGTAATTGGTTATAAAACGCTTGCGATTCACTCAGGTCAAGGTATTGAAGGGAAAGTAACCTGGGCAGGGGTAATGTATAGTCTTGAATTATACCAAAATAGGGGCGCATTGTAACGACTGTTTTGTAAAAGTTTTGAATGTTCCTATGCGTTTGATTGGCATTGATTATGGAGCGAAGCGATGGGGCTTGAGCTACGGCGATGAGCTGGGGCTGGCCGTGCCTCTGGCTGCGGCTGTCGCTGACATGAAAGAGGAACGCTTCCAGCAATTGGCGCGTGAAATTTCCGGGCGGAAGGCGGAAGCTCTCGTGGTGGGTTATCCTGAAAACATGGATGGCACGAAAGGTTTTAAGGCGCGCGAGGTTGACGGGTTTATCGCGGCGTTGGAAAAGCGGTTCCGGCTGCCTGTCCATCGGAGCGACGAACGACTCACGAGTTTCCAGGCCGAGGCCGAGCAGCGCACCGCCAAACCGAAACACACGCGCGCGGCGTCGCGGAGTATCGAAAAACGCAAGGCAGCACGGGCTTCAGGTGAAATTGACTCGCGCGCCGCGGTCATCCTGTTGCAGGACTTTCTCGACGCACAGCAGGGACCGGCGATGCTGCCGCCTGAAGACATGGAATAAGAGTAGAATATCGCACACATTTTGCCCTAATATGAGAATCATGGCCGGAAAAAATATTCTGTTGGGCTTGAACATTGATCACGCGGCGACACTGCGGCAGGTGCGCTATCGCGAATTTGCGCGGGACTGCGGCCAGATGGTCGAGCCCGACCCCGTGGCTCTGGCGCTTGCCGCGGAACGTTCCGGGGCCGATGGCATAACCGTGCATTTGCGCGAGGATCGCCGCCATATTCAGGAGAGCGATGTGCGGCGGTTACGCGAATGCGTGCAGACACGCCTGAACCTGGAAATGTCATGCACTCCGGCGATGGTGGCATTTGCGTTGGAGGTGCAGCCGGAATACGCCTGCCTGGTGCCGGAAAACCGCGAGGAAGTGACCACCGAGGGAGGGCTGGATGTCACTGGCCAGCGTACACGTGTGGCAGAGACTGTGAAGGCGCTGTTGGGTGCAGGCATTAAAACGAGTTTGTTCATTGACCCCGAGCCGAAGGCGCTCGAAGCCGCCGCTGAGATGCGCAGTCCACTCATTGAAATTCACACGGGAGCTTTTGCACACGCCTATTACGGGCCGGGACGCGCTACCGAGTTGGAAAAATTGCGGCGCGCCGCGACGCTCGGGCATGAGCTTGGGCTTATCGTCAACGCGGGGCACGGCATCAATTACGTCAACATAGCGGAAATCCGGCAGATTCCGTGGCTGCACGAATTGAATATCGGGCACAGCATCCTTTGCCGCGCGCTATTCTCGGGGATAGACGAGGCCGTGCGCGAAATGAAGACACGCATGAATGGCGCATAATTTTTCACCCCGACTTTATATTCCGTGAAAACTGTAGATGAAACGCTGATTGGCCGTATGGTGCTCGGCGTGGGCACGGACATTGTGGAGGTGGCGCGCATACGCGCGGCGATCGAGCGGCATGGCGAACGATTTTTAAAACGCATTTATACCGAGGGCGAACTTGAGTATTGCCAGCGGCATCGCGACCCGCATCCGTTTCTTGCGGCGCGCTTCGCTGCAAAGGAGGCGGCGTCAAAATCGTTGGGCACCGGCATTGCGGGTGGTTTCGGATGGAAGACTTTTTCGGTAAAGCACAATGACGTTGGCGCGCCGCTGGCGTTGCTGGATGAGGCCGGCCTGGTGCTGGTTGCCGCGCGCGGGGCGACGGGCATGCTCGTATCACTCAGTCACACACAAACACTTGGCCATGCGGTGGTACTTCTGGTAAAGTAGCTCATTCTGTCATGAACACGGCACATCCCATACTCACTTGCGCGGAGGCGCAGACGCTCGAAGAGCGGCTGCTTGGAAGCGATGAAAAGCGTATCTGGGAAGCGATGTGCAAGGCGGGTGCAGGTGTGGGTGCGGGCGTGTTAAGGGATTTTCCGCAATTGAGGCCATTGCCGCGCAATCCGCGCGTGCTGGTACTTGCAGGGCCGGGTCATAATGGCGGCGATGCTCTGCTTGCGGCTGTGGAGATATTGCGCGCCCGACCACGGGCGAAAGTGACAGCGGTTTTTGAGGGTGAATTCAAACCATTGGCGAAAAAGGCTCTCGACGAATTGCTGCACCATGAGTGCGTGGAGTGCCTCACATTCGCCCAATTTCTTGCGCAGATGAAGAAGGGCGAGTCGTGGGACATCGTGATTGATGGCTTGTATGGCATGTCGTTCCGCCCGCCGCTGCCGGCGAAGGCGCGCGAACTGCTTAAGGCGTTTAATGAGAATCTTGAGGTGGCGGCATTTCGCGCGGCGGTGGATTTGCCAAGCGGATTGAACGGGACATCGGCGACGCTAGCGTTTCACGCAGATTTTACCTACGCGACTGGCATCGCCAAAACGCCATTGTTCGATTCGGCGAATGCAAAGTGGGTCGGGCGTATCCGTTATGTGGACATTGGATTTTTCGATGGCGTGTATGTTGGGCCGCACGAATCCTCGGAGAGTTTGATCACACCGAACATCCTCGAACCGCTGCGGCGTTTGCGTCCGGCGACGGCGGACAAGCGCATGTGCGGACGATTGCTGGTGATTTCAGGTTCGCACGCGTATCCGGGCGCGCAGATGCTCAATGTGCTTGGGGCGTTGCGTGCGGGCGCTGGACTGGTGACGGCGCTGACGCCCGCGACACATGCCGGGGCTTTTGCGGCAGCACGGCCTGAGGCGATGTGGCATGCGTGCGCGGAGGAGAGCGACGGCTGCCATGGTGCAGCTACGCTTGCGGCGGCTCGGGAAGTCTGGCCGCGCGCGACGGCAGTTCTCGCGGGTTCGGGGCTTGGAAAAAGTCCGCACGCACAGGCAATGCTTGATGCGCTTGTAACGGAGTGTCCGCTCCCGATGGTGCTGGATGCCGACGCGCTGACGAAGGCCACACTTGAGGCATTGAAGGAGCGTCCGAAAAAGGCCGGAGCAGTTGTGCTCACGCCACACGCCGGTGAATTTGAACGCCTCGCGGGCAAGGGCGCGGATTTGAGGGCATTTTGCAGAAAACACCGTGTAGTCACTGTGCTCAAAGGACCGGTGACACGCGTTTGCGATGGCGACCGTGTGTGGTGTTCGACTTTTGGCGGGCCGGTGCTGGCGCGTGGCGGCAGCGGCGACGTTCTTGCGGGCATAGCAGGCACGCTGCTGGCACAAACGCCGGACGAGCCTTTCATGGCGACGGCGCGCGCAGTCGTCTGGCAAGGGCTTGCCGCGGATGCGCTTGCACACGAACGCGGCGAAACGGCGGCGCTCACCGCTGAAATTCCCACGCACATGCCCGCTGCGCTGCGCGGTGAGTGGGGTGTTTAGCTTTTTTGCGTATGGACGACACGCTCACGCCTCGCCAGGCGCTCATGGTGCTCAACGCGCTCCCGAACATCGGACCGGTGACGCTGCGACGGCTGCTCGAGGCGTTCGACGGCGATGCCGCACGCATTCTGGCCGCATCGTCACGTGAATTGGAACGTGTGCACGGTGTTGGCAAAGTCATCTCGGAAAGTGTGACTGGTTGGCGCGGACATTTTGATTTGGAGAAAGAGGAAAAGGCACTCGCCGAACGCGGCGGCAAATTTGTTGTTGCGGGGGACGAAGGTTATCCGCAGCTCTTGAACGATATTCACGATCCGCCGACGGGGCTGTATTCTCTGGGGGATTACGCAGGTGGAGGAATGGCCATTGCGATTATTGGCAGCAGGCGCGCGACGCTTTACGGGCTGGCAGTGGCGAAGCGGCTGGCGGGCGATTTGGCGCGGCTGGGTTTCTGGATCGTGAGCGGTGGGGCGCGCGGGATTGACGCCGCGGCGCACGAGGGCGCGCTCGATGTTGGCGGCAAGACGGCAGTCGTGCTGGGCTGCGGCGTGGACATCGTGTATCCGCCGGAGCACCTTGACCTTTTCCGGCGCATCGCGGCGCAGGGCGTGGTGCTGAGCGAGTTTGCGCTGGGACGGCGCGCGGACAAGCAGTCGTTCCCGATGCGTAACCGCATCATCGCGGGGATGAGCCGCGCGATCGTCGTCGTCGAATCGGATGTCAATGGCGGAAGCATGATTACGGCGTCCCAAGCGGTGGAGCAGGGGAAGGAGGTTTTTGCGGTTCCTGGGCGCATTGACCAGGCGTCGAGCCGGGGCTGCCACAGGCTCATCCGCGACACTGAGGCGAAATTGCTGACGTGCGCCGAGGATATTCTGGAGGAGCTGCAAATGACCGCGCAGCTTGATATCAAGCACGACCAGCCGGTGCCCGCGTCAGCCGCATCGCCCGAGATTCTGGAGGCGCTTGGCGAGGATGCCAAAAAAGTTTACGCGCTTCTTGCGGGTACGAAGGCCGAGCATCCCGATGAACTGGCGTCGCGAGCAAATCTGCCCAGCGCGCGTGTGTCGGCCTCGCTGTTGCTGCTTGAATTAAAACACCTCGTCGTTAAACGCGCGGATGGAAGATTTGAGGCGCGTTAAGCTACGCATAAAGCAATTTATCCCGGCGGCCAGGCGAGGGGGCGGCCGGCGAGGAGGTGGACATGGAGGTGGGGGACGGTTTCGCCGCCGTCGGGGCCGTTGTTGATGACGACGCGGTAGCCGCGCTCGAGCTTGAGATCGCGGGAGATACGTGCGGCGGTGAGAAGGAGATGGCCGAGGAGCGATTGGTCGAGGCTGCCGGCCTCGGCGAGGCGCGGGATGGGCTTCTTGGGGACGATGAGAATGTGCGCGGGCGCCTGGGGGTTGATGTCGCGGAAGGCGTAGCAAATTTCGTCCTCATAGACGGATTTGCTCGGGATTTCGCGCTCGATGATGCGCTGGAAAATGGTTTTTTCGGGCATGGTGCGGAGGTGGGTTGTCGATTGATAATTCTTGCGATGATGAGCGGCGGGGCAAGTCCCGTTTCATGCGATTAGCGGCGGGCGGAGAGGAATTGGAACTTGAGGCCGAGGTGGGAGGGGTGGAGGAGTTCCATGATGGTTTGCCGGGCGGTGGAAAATGCCGCGGGGTTTTGCATGGTGATGTCGCTGAGGACCCTTTCAGCATGGCGGACAAAAAAAGCCTCTTGAGTTTCAACGCGAATTGCATGAAAGCCGCAGTCGCGCAGGACGGCTTCGAGGCGATCCCAGCAGACGTGGCAGGTGAGGTCTTGCGCCCCGGGGTTGGCGAAGAGATCCGAAGAGATTGTGTGGCGGTGGTAAGCGCGTGCGGTTCCGGCGGGACGGTCGTGGATGAGGGTTGCCCAATCGTGGCCGTAGTCGGCGAGGATGAGGAGACCACGCCAAGTTCCAGAGGCGATGGAACGAAGAAGATTTTCTGCGTCGAGGGAGTAGTCAATGAGGTAGCCTTCGGCTACGTCGGAGGGGAGAGTTTTTATAAATGAACGAGCTTCAACCGAGACTTCAGGCAATTCGATTTCTTCAAGAGAAGGACCATTTACACGCACACCAAGCTCGATCCAGCCATTGGCACGGCGAACAAAACGATGGAACGGTTGGGCATCGAGAAGTTCGTTCGCGAAAATGACGGAGCGTGACGGCGGTGCAAGAGAATCGCCAAGGTGGCGTGTTTCAATGCCAATGAATGGGGTTGCGATGCCGCTGAAAATTCCTCCATCAGGTTCCGCGCCGATTTCGACGAGGGAATGAACCGAGGGTTCGTCGGGCGCTAGCAATGCAATGGCTGCTGAGCGGACGAGCCTGCCGAAGATGTCTGAGGAAAGATTCGATGCGGTGTAAAAGTCGCTTTGGGGGTTGCGGCCAGTGCGGGGCACGCGCGTTTGCGTGTAGTAACCGATATGCGGTTCGTAGAGGGCGGTTTTTGTGAAGTCACGGAAACTCATGACGCCGCGAGGGCCGGCGATGTCGCGCAGGCGGGCGAGCATCGCGGTTGCATCCGTTGAAGGCACTTGCTCCGAGGCGGGCTTCATGTTGAAATGGTTGGCTACCACCGTGACGCCGAAACGGAACCTCTTCAAGAGTGTCTTCCTGCCCGCCCTGTTGATTTTTCTGGTCGCGGGGCTTGCATTGCGCATGGCTGTGGATCCGGAGTTCCGCGGATTTTTGAGGCCTTCCTTCCTCACTGAATGGATGCGGATGGGCAGGCTGATGAACCTGGCCCACGAGAAATTCTTGCGTCCCGATGATGTGGCCTACGCGAGGCTGAGCGACAACGCGATGGAGCACATGCTGGATGGGGTAGACCGTTATTCAGACTACCTCAATCCGGACGATTACGCGAAACAGCAGCGCAATCTGGATGAAAGCTTCATGGGCTATGGGATCGAAATTGAACGGCACAATGGAAACATTGTCATTACGCAGGCCTATAAAGGCAGTGCCGCTTATGCGGCCAATCTGCAGACGGGCGACAGGATCGTGAAAATCAAGGACACCGACGGCAAAATGATTGAGCTGAGGGACGACGATATCGATATGCCAATGGTGAAGAGTTTGCTGAGCGGTCAGGAGGTGGGTAATTTAACACTCATTGTCGAACGCGCTCTCGAAGGCAACAAGACAAAAGACTCTGAGGTCACGCTGACACGCCACAGTTTTGATGTGCCGACAGTACGTGATGTAGAACTTAGGCCGGACGGCGTGGGTTATCTCCACATCACATCATTCAGCGATAACACCGCTGAAGATTTTGCCAACGCATTGCAAAACAAACTGCCCGTGCTTGCGGGTGGGCCAGACAAGCCGATTAAGGGTCTTGTGCTGGATTTGCGGAACAATACCGGTGGATTGCTCGATGCTCCCGTAGGTGTGCTGGATACGCTGCTGCAAAAGGGACAACTCGTGGTCACCACGCGTGGACGTGGCAATGTCGTCGAGGAGACGATAAGAACTCCGGGCACAACGAGCGTGCATTTCGCAGGGCCAGTGGCGGTGCTGGTGGATAAAAACACGGCGAGCGCGGCGGAAATCGTGGCGGCCGTGCTGAAGGACACGGGCCACGCGGTCATCGTTGGCGAGCGCACTTATGGCAAAGGCGTTGTGCAAAAGATCATTCCCCTTTCGGGAGGAGCGGGGCTGCGTTTGACCGTGCAGGCGTATTATCTGCCCAACGGAGAAACGATTCAGGGCAAAGGGATCGAGCCGGACATCGTCGTACCGCTTTCGGACAAGGAGCGCAGCCTGCTTTATTTTCAACGTTCTGACTTACGCTATCTAGGCGAGCCGGAGCGCTTTGCGCGGACTTTCGGATTTTTACCCCAACCCGATCCGCAGCTTGAGACGGCTGTGGGAATTGTACTGGCCGCGTCGAGGGACAGGGGGAACAGCGTCCAATGATCCTGGCGATTGAAAGTTCATGCGATGAGTCCGCGCTTGCGCTTTTTGACCCGATGCATGGGATGCGCGGCGAGTGGATACACAGCCAGATTGCGCTTCACCGGCGTTATGGAGGTGTGGTGCCGGATTTGGCGAGCCGCGAGCATCTTGATAATTTTCCTGTTTTGCTTGCGGAGGCTGAGGCATCGAAGGATTTTGCGCGGGTGACGACCATCGCTGTGACGCGCGGGCCAGGGCTCGCGGGTTGCCTGGCAATAGGGCTGGCATTGGGAAAGGCGCTGGCGTTTGAGCGGGGAGTGCCGTTGATAGGCGTGAATCATTTGCGCGGGCACGCGTGGTCGCCGTTCATTCGGTTGCACGCTGAGGCTCCGGCGAATTTTTGGGAGAAACTGGTGCCGCTGCTGCCTCATCTGGGTCTGCTGGTTTCAGGAGGGAACACCATCCTTTATCGGTTGGAAGCGGGTGGGGGTATTGAGATTATCAACAGGACGGTGGATGACGCGGCGGGTGAGGCACTTGACAAAGGCGCGAAACTGCTCGGATTGCCTTATCCCGGCGGCCCGTGTGTCGAAGAGCTTGCACGTGGCGGCGATGCGGCAAGGTTTGATTTTCCGCGGGCGCTTGGTTCCAGCGGCCAGCAGAATGGAGCTGCGTCGTTCAGTTTTTCCGGATTGAAGACAAGCCTGCGCTATAGGTTGGAAAAAATGAGCGCCGGTGAAATTGAATCGGCAAAGGCAGATTTATGTGCGTCGTATCAGGCGGCAGTTATTGGACAACTTACGGCAAAAACCGAAGCGGCTCTCCACAGCTTAGAGGCTGGATCGGGACCAGCACGAAGTTTGAGCCTTTCCGGTGGGGTGGCGAACAATACGACGTTACGACAGGTGTTTGCGGCCATTGGCAAGCGTCGCGGGCAGCCTGTTTTTTTCGCCGAACCGCGTCATAGCGGGGATAATGCCGGCATGATTGCCTTTGCGGCGTGGGCCGACGAAGCGAATTGTGTGAAGGATTCAGATGAAAGACCGCTAAGTTTTGAGCCGGGACTTGGGTTGGAATGAGAGTTGTAAAAATCTGCCGCATTTTCTATCTTGACTATCTTGCCTCATTAACTAAAGATTACATTTTCCTTTATACTTAAACAGGTCTGAGGCATATCCATTTCCATGATCACCGACACAGCAACAGGCGGGGCAGCAGCGGCCAAGGAGCCATCGAAAAACGAGGGCATCAAGGAGGCCAGCCACTATCTTCGGGGGACAATTCTGGAGGGGCTTGCCGATGCCTCGACGGGAGCGGTGTCGGAGGAGGATTCCCAGCTTTTGAAGTTCCACGGCACATATTTGCAGGATGACCGGGATTTGCGCGCGGAGCGGCGGAAGCAGAAGCTGGACAAGGCCTATATTTTCATGGTGCGCGTGCGTGTGCCCGGCGGCGTTTGCACGCCAAAGCAATGGCTGGAAATTGACCGCATCGCGGATCGCTATGCCAACGGAACCATCAAATTATCCACGCGTCAGGCGTTTCAGTTGCATGGTATTTTGAAGGGTAATCTCAAGAACAGTATCAAGGAAGTGAATGAGGCGCTGTTGTGCACACTCGCGGCGTGCGGCGACGTGAATCGCAACGTGATGTGCAATCCGAATCCGCATTTGTCTGCCATCCACGCCGAGACGCTGGATTATGCGCTGAAGCTGACGCAGCACCTTTCGCCTCGCACGCCAGCCTATCACGAAATCTGGCTAGATAAGGAACGTGTTGCTGGTGGCGACACCGGCGGCGGAGACGATGATTCTTCGCCAGACAAGGTCGAGCCGATCTACGGGAAGCATTACCTGCCACGGAAATTCAAAATCGGCATCGCGATACCGCCGAGCAATGACGTGGATATTTTTTCGCAGGATCTGGGCTTCATCGCCATCGCGGAGAACGGGAAGCTTGTGGGTTTCAATGTGGCCGTGGGTGGCGGCATGGGGATGTCGCATGGCAACAAGGCGACGTATCCACGCCTGGGGGATGTCATGGGTTTTTGCACGCCGGAGCAGATGGTGGATGTCGCCGAAAAAGTGGTGACGGTGCAACGGGATTACGGCGACCGTTCGGAACGCAAGCACGCGCGCCTGAAATATACCATTCAGGATCGCGGACTATTATGGTTCCGCAGCGAGGTTGAAAAACGCCTTGGCTACAAGCTGGCTACGGCGCGGACTTACACTTTTGACGGCAACGGCGACCGCTACGGCTGGGTCGAAGGCGGCGACGGACGGCATCATCTGACGCTTTTCATTGAGGGTGGGCGGTTGCGCGGCAAACAGAAAAACGGCCTGCGCGAGATTGCCAACATTCACGACGGCGATTTCCGCCTGACCGCGAACCAGAATATCATCATCGCCGCGGTTTCAGCGGAAAAACGTCCTCAAATCGAGAAGTTGCTGAAGGAATATGATTTGGATCAGACGTATTCCAGCGTGACGGGTTTGCGGCGGGGCGGGATGGCGTGCGTGGCGCTGCCGACATGCGGGCTGGCGCTGGCAGAGAGCGAACGCAATCTGCCCTTGCTCGTGACCGAATTGGAAAAAGTCATTCGTGAGGCGGGCTTGCAGGAGCAGGAAATACACATTCGCTCCAGCGGCTGCCCGAACGGTTGCGCGCGACCCTATCTGGGCGAAATCGGCGTCGTTGGCAAGGTGCCGGGTAAATACAATCTCTACCTCGGCGCGGCGCACGACGGCTCACGCCTTAATAAACTTTACAAGGATGTGCTGACGAACGAGCAAATCGTGGCCGAGCTGACCCCGATTCTCCGCCGCTATGCCGTTGAGCGAAATCCCGACGAATATTTTGGTGATTTCGTCATCCGCGCGGGCTACGTCAAGGCCGTGACCTCCGGCGCGGTGGATTTTCATGACTGAACGGGTAGAAATTTGCTTTTTCGGGGGGAGGGGATAGTCCAGCAATGAGCGTGTGGAATTTTAAATGGCGCACCTCTTCGATGGTGGCCTCTTTGAGTTTCCGGCCTACGCCACGGCCTCGATAGGCTGAATGAACGAAAAAGGAAGTCTCGGCGGTGTCATCATAGGCACGGCCATCCGACCAGCTTGTCAACGATGCCCAGCCCACAACTTTATTGTCCACGACCGCCACCAGCACAGGATGTCTTTCGTCGTAGGTCTGAAACCATTTGGCGCGATCTTCAACAGTCTTGGTTTCGGTGTCGAAAGTAGCGGTCGTGGTGAGGATCGCTTCGTTGTAAATATCGGTAATGGACGGCACGTCGTCCAGTGGTGCGCGGCGGATAATCACTGCCAGCTTGGGCGTCTTCATTCAATGAAGACATTTTGCTTAACTTTACGCCCCGGAATTAGTAATACCCTAAACAAATCACGCTCAAGTGAATTCGACTCGGCTTACACAGCGAGTTCTATTGCGATTTCGCGCTGGATGCGTTCGACGAGGGAGCAGAGGATACCGGCGCGGGCGCGCCATTGGGCGTCAGTGAGGGCGGTATCGCGGTATTCGAGTTCCTCGGTGAGGTCGATGAGTTCTTGGAGGCCCAACATGCCGAGGGAACCGCGGAGGTAGTGGGCAATGTCGCGAACGTCCTTGCGGTCGCCTTTAATGACGGCCACGCGGAGTTCGGGCAGCTTGTGAATGATGGTGTCCTTGCCCATGACCATGGCCTGGCGCTGCAAGTCGCGGTCATCGCCGACGTATTTGTCAAGGTTGACGAGAGTGTGGCCCGCAGGCATCCGATGCTTCGTCGCAGCGCCAGAGGGAGAATGCCCATTCGTTTTTACGCTGATGGGATTCTTGGATTTCACTGTTTGCGGATAAAGATCAAAGTGATGTGAGGCGGCGTGTTCAACCGTGTCGAGAAAAGCACGGGGATTGAGGGGTTTGCAAAGGTAGCCATCCATGCCATGGGAAAAACACTCCTGCCGCGCCCTGTCGAGAGCGTGTGCGGTCATGGCGATGATGGGAATGTGGTGTCCAGTGACGGCTTCTTCGGCGCGGATGCGGCTAGCTGCCGTCATTCCATCCATAACGGGCATCGAGACGTCCATCAAGATTATATCAAAGTGCCCATTACGCCATTGTACGATGGCTTCGCACCCATTGTTTGCGATGACCGTGTTGTGGCCGCGTTTTTGGAGTAACAACCGCGCGACGTGCCGGTTGGTGGGGTTGTCCTCGGCGATGAGGACACGCAGGAAACGGTTGGCGCTCTTTGCCGCGCGTGTTGCTGGAGCGTCGTCGAGCAAGGCGGTCTGGGAGCCGTCACTTATCGTTTCGGGGCTTGGCATCGTTGAGAGCATAAGAGGGTCGGGAGACAATTTTATGCCGCGCCAGCGAAAGCTAAAAGCCGAGATGACGGCTCGGCCTGGGCAGTTTGGGGAAGTACGAACTCGAATCGAGCGCCGCCTTCCTCGAGGTTGCGCATCGCAATGCCGCCAGCGTGCGCCGAAACGATGCGTTCGCACACGACGAGACCGAGGCCCGTGCCTCGATCTGCGCCCGTGGCTTGTGACGAAATGCGGGTGTGCTCGGTAAACAGGCCCGGCTGCTCGGTTTCCGGCACGCCGGGGCCGGCATCATCCACCCACACATGGACTTCGCCGTTGCTGAGGCGCGCACCGAGGACGACTGTTGAGCGCGGAGGCGAGAATTTGATGGCGTTGGAGAGCAGATTTTCGAGAACGCGCTGGATACGCACTTCGTCGCCTTCGAGAAAGAGGGCGGTTTCAGGGACATCTATGCGCAACTGGATTTGCTTGCGAAGCGCCTCGGTGGAGAAAATCCAAACGACGAGACGCATGAGCGATGCGAGATCCATGCGTTTGAGGTCGAGTTCGAAGGTCTCGCTGTCGAGGGTCGTTGTGTTTGTCGTAGTGTTGACGGCGATGAATTTTCCTCCAAGCGAACCGGGACTGACATTGAGGGTTTCCGTTGCGGCATGGAATTTTTTGATGTCGAGCGCGGCGGCCATTTTGCCAGCGGATTCAATTTGCTTGAGCAAATTGTGCGACACGAGGCTTTGCAGGCATCCGAACAAATGGTTTGCGCCATATGACTTGGACTGATCGCGTTCGTTTTCCCGTTGGAGGCGGCGGATTTCGATCTGTGTGGCGATGCTGGGCAGCGCCTGCGTGGCATCGAAGGGTTTCGGCAAAATGTCAGCAGCACCGGATTCTATTCCGGCGGCGATGGCCACCTTGTCGCCTTCTTCGCACATGAGAATGACGGGCGGGCGACCCGAAAGGCGCGAATCGCACAGGATTTCGCAGGCGAGCACGCCCGAGAGTTCATCCATGCGTGCTTCCATTAATATGAGGTCCGGGCGGGTGACTGCTGAAAGCAGAAGGGCTTCGGTGGCGTCTTCAACCGTGCGGACATCGAAGCCTGCCCTGCGCAACTCGGTGCCAATGAGGAAACGGGTCATCGGACAGGGATCAACGACCATGATGGACGGGCGGGCTTGCTTGTCATTGGAAGACGTCTGTGCCGTTGTTAATGCAGCGATTTCGTCCAAAGAAGCGTCTTTTCGCTTTACTTCAGCATAAGCTTCGGTCAGCACTTCACGGATTTTTTCAAGCGTCTTTGTTTCACCGTCGGCAGCCATGCCGCGTCTGTGCGCCACCACCTGCTGACGCAGGGCGTTGAGGCTGAGGCACAGGACGGTGTTCAGGTTTGCCGAGGGGATCGAGCGGCAGATTTCGCGTGCGGCCAAGCCGACACACGGGAGGCCGCGGTAAAAGGTGTCGAGCGAGAGGCCGTCGTCAGGCAGGGCGACTCCGTGGAAGCGCCTGGCATCGACCGCAGGGCGGCAAGTGACCAGTTGTGGAAAAATTGGAAGGACCTGCAGGTTTTTCATGACTTTTGCTTTTTGAGCGATCCAGGTTGTCCCGGGCATGGGCGCATCATACCTGCAATGGGGTCCTTTGGGCATCAGGTGAACCCCTTAGTACCGGGGTGAATGATTCCCTAAATCCATCTGGGAAAGGCCGTTGGGGAGGAAAATGAGTAAAATAGTGACCGTTAATACCAATCAGTGATATTCTCCGAAGCCGCCCATT
>Ga0206994_1117_pt1 | contig 15187 bp, 15 predicted proteins | sample Alteio_BWMinCont_4_FD_153485 | JGI IMG/M metagenome (GOLD analysis project Ga0206994, IMG submission 153485) | Enriched cells from forest soil in Barre Woods Harvard Forest LTER site, Petersham, Massachusetts, United States -... | ecosystem: Environmental > Terrestrial > Soil > Temperate forest >...
TAGTTTTATAGGTTAATTCAAACACAAAAGTATATGACTTATACGCCTCTGTTATAGTTTAAAAGAAAATTTATAAAATTATGCTCGAAATTATACACAGAAGGGAAGATTTCTGCCCGTCAAATCCCATATCGAATCAATTATTGTCTGATTGGGAAGGGGCAGGAGCCGAGCCGCCTCCCGGCTGGTTGGCAGAACCACCAAATATAAATCCAAATGTTAAGTTAAAAGCAACATTGTGACCGGCATCCCAGGTACTATAATAAATGCTGTAAAAATCACCCGGGTTAGAATTGTCATGCTTTATTACAGAAGTAATAGAATTACTATACCTGGCCTCCAGATAAAAATGTGGAGTAACATTATAATAGAATCCCACATAGGGGCTAAGATCGAATGAATTTAAATTAACATTATAACTAACACTTTGTACTTCATAAGAATAACCCACAAGGCTACCTATTCCTATCCCGGCTTCAATTCCATACCTGTCCGTAGCCGCATTACGCAAGTTAAAATGTATCGCATGTTTCACACCTATTACTACATCAATATAATTCAGGGTTAGGTTAAAGTAATTATTGTAACCTATGCTGCCTATGTTGCCATTGGGCAGGTAGGTAGTATCTATAGCAGGTTTTTGCTGGGCCCCACGTTGGGAAAAACGGATTTCCATCTGAAGCCTTGTTTTAGGACTTATCCGCGTGCTCACTGTACCCGCCACTGTAAACCCCAAATGCTCATAATCAACATCATTGTCAATATTGTCAGTACCGGGTATATCGGAAGCAACGGCACCTGCATAAAACCCTGCCTGAAATGTTTGAGCTGATGTATATGATAAAACGGGGAATACGAATAAAATTACCAATCCTAATCGTTTCATTTTTTGGATTTATACGGTGTATTTTCGCAAATATAAGATTTTAAGGATATATAGTATGCACAAAGTGCTCTTAGAGTACAAAGTGTACCCCGTTTTTATGCAACAGGTAAATACCTATGGCAGCGAGGATACGGTAAATACCAAATATTCTAAATCCGTGTTTTTGCAAATAACTGATAAAGAACTTTATAGCAAGCATTGCAACACCAAACGCAATTATATTTCCAAGAACCAGCAACCCGATTTCCTGCCCCTGGAACCCATCACCTTGCTTATAAAATTGAAAAAGTTTAAATATAGTAGCTACAAACATGGTGGGTACGGCAAGAAAGAATGAAAACTCAACTGCGGCTTTCCGGTTAAGTTTTTGCGAAAGCCCTCCTATTATGGTAGCTGCTGAACGTGAAACACCCGGTATCATTGAAACGGCCTGGAACAAGCCAATAATAAAAGCGTTCTTGAATCCAATCTTCTTGGGCGGTTCGTCTTCCGAGTCCATAAATACTCCATCTATAAACAATAATATGATTCCGCCTATAAAAAACGACCACACTACAACCTCAACATTTCCAAGCATTTCATCAATTTTTTTAATAAAAATGAAGCCGAGTATGCCTGCCGGGAGAAATCCAATAAAAAGCTTATAGTAGAAATCGAAGCTTTTAAAAAACCGTTTCCAATATAATACTACCACGGCAAGAATAGCTCCTAGTTGTATAGCAACCTCAAATGCTTTGGTAAACGAATCTTCACCAATACCTAATAGTGAACTGGCAACCATCAGGTGGCCTGTAGACGAAATAGGAAGAAACTCTGTTATGCCTTCTACTATTCCTAAAATAACTGCTTGTAGGGTATCCATTATGTACCTTGAATTAACGGGCTGCAAATGTATAAAAAAGTCTATCTCAAGTGATGTGGATTGCTAAATGTTTTTCACATTTGCAAACCTTATAGATAGCCATTTTATGTACCTTTAGTTAATATGATACCAGAAAAATTCAAATTGATAATCATTACCCCTGAAAATAGTATTCCGGGGGAGGCCGGATTTATCAATCGGTTATTTACGGAAGGGCTTGAATTGTTGCACATTCGTAAACCGGAGTACGCCATAGAAGAAACGCGGAATCTCTTGGAATCTATTTCCCCTGCTTTTTATCCAAAAATTGTTCTTCACAGCCATTTTAAACTGTTACATGAGTTCCATCTGAAAGGTGCCCACCTGCCGGAAAAAATAAGGAGAGAAGGCAGCACGGTTTCTATCAACCATATTATTTCGACTTCCTTTCATAACAAAGAAGATATATTGGCTGAAAAAACAGACTTTGAATATGCTTTTTTGAGCCCTATTTTTCCGAGCATTTCTAAACCGGGATACAAGTCTTCTATAAAAATAGAATCGCTGCCGGAGTTATTAAAATCAAGTGAAAAGCAAATTTGGTTTCCTGTTATTGCATTGGGTGGCATAAATTCCACAACTATTTTACAGGCAAAAAATATGGGGTTTGGCGGTGCTGCCTGCATTGGATATATTTGGAAAAGCACCAACCCTGTAGAACAGTTTAAAAAACTGCAAAAAACATTGGAGAGGGAACATTAAGTTAAACAAACAATATTCCGTACTCCCTTTTTAGATAGAAGAAGGGCTGCCTGCCTGCTGCGCAACCCACTTTTACAGTACAATACAACAGGTACATTTACACCTTCAAAACTCTGCTCCTCTATTTCATATAGCGGAATATTTTTTGCAGCGCTTTCAATCGGTATAAACTCATATTCATCGCTCACATCAATAGACAGGTGCGGAACTACAGAAAACTTTTCAGCAAAGTTTTTCCTGGAAAGAAAAGTGATTGCATCGCAAAAACTATTGTACTCGCCCAGGGAGCTTATTTTCTTATTCTCTTCTATCGGAGTGATGTTAACTGTAGTATAACTATTGCGTAGTAAATCTACTACCAATAACTTGCCCGATAATGTTTCTCCAACCCCCGAAATAATTTTAAGAACTTCATTAGCTTGTATACTACCTATTGTTCCCGCTAATGTTCCCAGCACGCCATTCTCATTGCAGTTTGGAGCATTTTCGGAAGGCTCGGGATAAAGGCAACGATAGGTAGGGCCATCTTTATAATTAAATACAGAAACCTGTCCCTCAAAACCAAGTATAGATGCAAATACAAATGGTTTGCCAAGTATTACACAAGCATCATTAATAAGGTAGCGTGTTTCAAAATTATCGGTTGCATCAACTATCACATCGTACCCGCTAATTAATTCGAGTGCATTTGTCTCATCAAGTGTCTTTTCAATAGCAATTACATTTATAAGCGGATTAAATGCCTGCATTTTTTTTGATGCGGCAAGGGCTTTATTTTTTCCAACGTCACTCATATCATATATAACCTGCCTTTGCAGGTTACTTATATCAACCACATCAAAATCTAGTATGGCAATTGTTCCCACACCTGCGGCAGCCAAATAAGAAATAACAGGGCAACCCAAGCCGCCAGCTCCAATAACAAGCACACGACTGGCTTTCACTTTCTCCTGTGGTTGTAATCCCCAGGGAGAAAGAATTATCTGCCTGTTGTATCTTTCTTTCTCTTGCTCGTTCATATTAATGGGCAGTAAGTGCCTTATCCCAATTTTTCCAAACAGGTTCATAACCCTGTTCTTCTATCAATTCTAAAATTTGTTCGGGTGTCCGGGAATCACTTATTTCAAATTGTTTCAACGTTTCCGATGAAGTAGCATATCCCCCGGGGTTGGTTTTAGAGCCTGCACTCATGGAAGTAACGCCCATATTTATCAAATGATTCCGCATGTATTCCGGTTCCCGTGTGGAGAGCGACATTTCCACTTCATTATCAATAATGCGAAGCGCACACATGAGTTGTACAAATTCTTTATCACTTACAGGATGCTCCACTTTAGTCAGTCCCTCTGCCGGGCGCAGTCTTGGAAATGAAATGCTATAACGGGTTTTCCAATATGTTTTTCGCAAATAATTTAAATGCAAAGCGAGAAAAAATGCATCTGTTCTCCAATCACTGAGCCCCAATAAAACGCCAAGCCCTATTTTATTGATTCCAGCTTTACCAATCCGGTCAGGCGTATCAAGGCGATAATTATAATTTAATTTTTTCCCTTTCAGGTGATATATCTTATAATTCTCAGGATTATACGTTTCCTGGTATACCAGCACAGCATCGCAGCCTGAATCTTTAAACATGCTGTATTCTGCCTCACCCAATGGCTGCACTTCAATTGCAACATCCGAGAAATAATTTCTTGCTAAAGCAATAGAATGATTAATATATACGGGGTTGGCATGCACTGCATCTTCTCCTGTAACCAGCAACACATGTTCAAAATGTTCTTTCCTTAAAAATTCAAACTCCGTTTTTATTTCAACTTCTGTAAGTGTTTTACGGGGAATTTTATTCCCAAAACTAAAGCCACAATAAGTGCAAATATTCTGGCATTCGTTGGAAAGATAGATAGGAGCAAATAGCTGTATGGTTTTACCAAAGCGTTGTATGGTCATATTTCTACTCCTGGCTGCAAGTTCTTCCAAATAAGCCTCTGCGGCGGGAGACAGCAATGTCATCCAGTCATCGGTAGTATATTTTATTTTGCTTAAAGTAGCCTCTGCATCGTGCCTGGTTTTAGCATAAATGGCATCGTGTACTTCGTTCCATGAATATTTTTTAATCTCTTCGCTGAACATATTTATACATTTAAAAAAGCGGTAAGCGGGCTGCTTGCTTCCGCATTAACACGTGTTTGCGGCATACCCGCCAAAAATGCCTTACGTCCCGCTTCAATTGCCTGCCTGAAAGCCACCGCCATAGTAACCGGATTGCCGGCAGTAGCAATTGCTGTATTTACTAAAACCGCATCAGCACCTATTTCCATAGCCTGTGCAGCGTGTGAGGGCATGCCTATTCCGGCATCTATCACTACCGGCACACTGCTTTGCTCTATTATTATTTCCAAAAAGTCAAGTGTCTTTAATCCCTTATTGCTGCCTATCGGGGAGCCGAGTGGCATAACCGCAGCCACACCTACATCCTCCAATCTCTTGCATAATACAGGGTCTGCATGAACGTAGGGCAACACTATAAATCCCTGCTTCACCAGTTCCGTTGCAGCTACCAATGTTTCCACCGGGTCGGGCATAAGGTAGCGCGGATCGGGATGTATTTCCAGTTTCAACCAGTTTGTGCCTAAAGCTTCCCGGGCTACATTGGCTGCAAATATGGCTTCTTTGGCATCTCTTACACCCGATGTATTGGGCAAAAGATTGAATTGGGAATGATTTAAAAAATCCAAAATATTTTCATCCTGCTTTTTAATGTCTACCCGCTTTAGGGCCACCGTTACCAACTCAGAACCCGATGCCAATAAAGCATCTTTCATTTGTTGAAGAGAGCCAAACTTACCCGTGCCCGTAAAAAGCCTCGAGGTAAATATTTTATCACCTATTTTTAATTTATCTTCTGATTTCATGGTTCAATTCTTTTTCGTTCAATACAGCATTTAGGCCGCCCTCGATACCTGTCATAAATTCCTGCACAACGAGATTTATATTTTTTGCATTACTGATGGCAGATGAAACAGCCACACCATAAATTCCCATTGATAAAAATCCCTGTATATCGCCGGCAACAATGCCTCCAATAGCATAAATGGGCGGAATGGCGATAGGCAATTGTCTAACTTCCTCCATAATTTTTGTATATCCTTCTATCCCCAAAACAGGATTCAAATCTTTTTTAGTCGATGTGAACCGTAAAGGGCCTAAGCCCATGTAATCTACTTTTTGCTCAGCAAGCCAAATAACATCTTCGGCAGTATTGGCACTACCCCCAATAATTAATTTGTACGTTTTTATGATTTTTTTCGCATCAGCTAAGGACATATCCTTTTTCCCAAGATGTACTCCGTTAGCATTCACTTGTAAGGCAATTTCAGGATTATCATTTACAATACAAATGGCATTATTTGCTTTGCAAATTTTTGCAATATCATGGGCTATTTCTACCCAAGTTTTTTCATCTGTACTTTTCACACGTACCTGTACCCACTTCACTCCTGCCCTGCAAGCCTGTTCTGCTAATCGGGGAGAATCGGTAATATATTGCAAACGCGAAAACATGTTAATTCAAGTGATACCCTAACAGGGTATTATTACTTTTTAAAAAATTTGTGACATATTGTTTTCCCTTATCTATTGCACTTTCCAGCTTATTTCCTTTCGCCAGTGAAGCCGAAATAGCAGCCGATAGTACACATCCACTGCCGTGCTTCCCCTTTCCGTTTATTCTTTCGGAGGAATATATTTTCTTTACTTCACCGTCTACATATAAATAATCCTTAGAAGTTTTTTTATCGGGAGAATGCCCGCCTTTCAGTAATGTAGGGCAATGCTCCGACAACCGCATAGCAGACTTATCTGCGTGCTTAGAATTTCCCAACTTACATACTTCCATTTGATTAGGTGTTACCAAAGAAAGTGATGAAAGAATTTTCTCCAATGATTTCTTCTGCACTTTAAAATCTAACTCGAAACCTGCACTGGCAGTCAACACAGGGTCCCATACAAGTTGCGCTCCGGGAAAATATTCTTTGCAAAGTTTTATGCTGTGCCATACATCTTTTAAGTTCTTATGTATTCCCAATTTCACAGTTTTAGCCGGGAAACGTGCGGCAAGTAATTTTATCGTTGCTTTTTTTTCTTCCTTATCTAACCAGGTAATGCTTTTAAATGAAATATCATTTTGATGAGTATTGCAGGTAATTACCGCAATACCATAAACTCCCATAGCTTCAAAAGTCTTGATGTCAGCCAGCACACCCGCCCCCCCCCCGAAGGGTCATAGCCGGCAATGGTGAGCACAACAGGCCGGAATTTATCACTGCTATATGGAGTTTTCCCTGCCATTACAAATAAATTTCACTTCCTGATTTTTTAAATGCATCTGCTTTCTCCTGCATCCCTTTTTCAATTTCTTCAGTTGCATTTCCATTATTTTCGGCTGCGTAATCACGTATATCCTGTGTTATTTTCATCGAACAGAAATGGGGTCCGCACATAGAGCAGAAATGTGCCAGCTTGGCGCCTTCGGCAGGCAATGTTTCATCATGAAATGACTTAGCCGTTTCCGGGTCGAGCGAGAGGTTAAACTGGTCTTCCCAACGAAACTCGAATCGTGCCTTGCTTAATGCATTGTCCCTATATTGTGCCCCCGGGTGGCCCTTGGCAAGGTCCGCTGCATGAGCCGCAATTTTATAGGCAATTATACCGTCTTTTACATCTTTTTTGTCAGGCAACCCTAAGTGCTCTTTGGGTGTAACATAACAAAGCATCGCTGTACCAAACCAGCCAATCATGGCAGCACCTATAGCAGAGGTAATATGGTCGTACCCCGGGGCAATGTCAGTTGTAAGCGGGCCCAGTGTGTAAAAAGGAGCCTCGCTGCACACTTCTAATTGCCTGTCCATATTTTCTTTTATCATATGCATAGGTACATGCCCTGGCCCTTCAATCATAGTCTGCACATCATGTTTCCAGGCTATTTTGGTAAGTTCGCCAAGTGTTTCCAATTCGGCAAACTGTGCAGCATCATTAGCATCTGCAATGCTTCCCGGGCGCAAGCCATCTCCCAATGAAAAAGACACATCATAGGATTTCATTATTTCGCATATTTCTTCAAAATGGGTATAAAGGAAATTTTCCTTGTGATGAGCCAAACACCATTTTGCCAGGATGCTTCCCCCGCGCGATACTATGCCCGTAGTGCGCCTGGCAGTAAGAGGCACATATCGCAGTAATACGCCTGCATGAATGGTGAAGTAGTCGACACCCTGCTCTGCCTGCTCAATAAGCGTATCACGGAAAATTTCCCAGGTTAGTTCTTCTGCTTTGCCACCCGTTTTTTCAAGAGCCTGGTAAATCGGTACTGTACCAATGGGCACCGGGCTGTTTCGTATAATCCATTCTCTTGTTTCATGAATATTTTTCCCGGTGGAAAGGTCCATAATCGTATCTCCGCCCCAGCGAAAGCTCCACACCGCTTTTTCAACCTCTTCGGCAATGCTTGAATTGCCAATATTGGTATTTATCTTCACCAAAAAGTTGCGTCCAATAATCATTGGCTCACTCTCCGGGTGATTGATATTCGCAGGGATAATAGCTCTCCCGCGCGCTACTTCGTCGCGCACAAATTCAGGGCTCATCCTATTTTGAATGGCTGCACCATAGTTTTGTCCCTTATGTTGTTTCCACAGAGCATCGTTTTCCCGGTAAAGTTCATCCATACGCTGGTTTTCGCGAATAGCAATGTATTCCATCTCGGGGGTAATGATTCCCTTGCGTGCATAGTGCATCTGCGAAACATTATGGCCCGGTTTTGCTTTGAAAGGAGTATATATTTTCTTAAAGCGTATGGCATCAAGAGATGTATCTGCCAATCGTTTCCTCCCATATTCCGAGGAGCAGCTTTCCAGTTCATTTACATCATTCCTGCTTTTAATCCACTGCTCGCGGATGCGTGGTATGCCCTCATTTATATCAATAGTAGTGGCCGCATCGGTAAAAGGGCCACTGGTGTCGTACACCGTTACAGGCACATTAGGCAAGGATTTTCCATTGCCTGAGATTTGAGTATCGCTAAGCGATATTTCACGCATAGCTACTTTTATGTTATGCAACTTTCCGGGCACATATATTTTTTGCGAAGCCGGAAAAGGCCTTGCTGAAGGCAGGATGTCGTTTTGTGGCAATTTTTCTTTTTTCATATTATTCAATTTATCCGCCTTGTGTGGCGTGAATTATAGTAATGGTATCATTTTCATTAAGTTGAAAGGAGCTCCAGTTGGTCCGGGGAATTACGGTATTGTTCACAGCTACAGCGAGGCCCTTAAAATCTTTTACGCCTGAATGGATGACAGCCTGCTCCAAATTTACTGTTGAACCTTCCGGTTCGATGGCACTATTATTTACACTTAGCTTCATATTCCACTATGCTCAATACAAGTAGCTGTAACATTTATCTGCAAAACGTTAAGGGAGAAGACGGACGGGAATTGCTCTCATTTATCCCTTCGCAGGCATTACCCTGGGCAGGTTGTGAGGGTATAATCTCAGTCCACCGTTTTGGGGACACCCCTTAATGTTTCCGCAAAGATAGAAATTTTAGAAATATGGGGCTCGCTTATTTAGACAAGGCTTGTATTATCTCTCAACACCCTATATTCTATGAAAAGTGTTTTCATATATGCTTCGCAATAAAACTGGATATGAAAAAGAGGCAAAGGGGCGAACATCCGGATAAAGCCATTTTCAACTGAAGTAAGCATACCCGCAATGAACCAGGGAAACGAAATATCAGCAGGCATTTGCAGCTCTTCAATATGGGTTGTTTCACCCAGCCACATAAGGGAGGTATTGAGTATAACCCTTTCCATTGCATGGCACCTGCCGGATAGTTCCTGGATAATATCCCTTTTTAATTTTTCTTTTAATTGGAGTAAATCGGGATGTTTGGCAACAGTAAGTAAGCGGGAAATGTGATATAAGATTATAGAAGTTTTAGGATAATAAGGAGCTACGCGAAATGGAGCACTTTTGTGTTCATCATTAGTAATTACCGAGCAAACATAACGGATACAATCAAGGTCATTTTTATTTCACCAGGCATTTATGCTGTTTTCTTTTTAATTCAATAATTCGTAAACCCCTGCGGCACCTTGTCCCATGCCTACACACATAGTAACCAGGCCGTATTTTAATTTGCGGAGCCGCATTTCACTGAATAATTGTACCGAAAGCTTAGCACCAGTACATCCCAGTGGATGCCCCAATGCAATGGCTCCTCCATTTACATTAACGATATCCAAATTCATTCCCAATTTGCGAATAACAGTGAGAGATTGCGAAGCAAAAGCTTCATTTAATTCTATCAGCTGTATATCCTGCAATTTCATATTTGCCTGCTTCAACGCTTTTGGAACGGCCTCTATCGGGCCAATGCCCATAATGCGGGGAGGTACCCCGGCGGCAGAGTAAGATATAAGCCTGGCAATGGGAGTAAGATTTAATTCTTTTACTTTTCGCTCAGACATTATAATAACAAAAGCTGCCCCGTCAGATGTTTGAGAAGAGTTTCCGGCGGTAACACTACCATCGGCTGCAAACACAGGTTTCAGTTTTGCAAGAGCCTCTATGGAGGTGTCTGCACGCGGGCCTTCATCTGCATCCACCAAATATTCCCTTGATTTCTTTTTCCCGTTCTCGTCTACATAATTTTCTTTTACGGTAACAGGCACAATTTGGTCTTTAAACTTCCCGGCCTTTATGGCCGCAAGAGCATTGGTATGTGAACGAAGTGAAAAAACATCCTGGTCCTCGCGTGACACATTAAATTCATTAGCAACAGCTTCTGCAGTCATTCCCATTCCCCAATACCAGTCGGGGTGAACCAATGCAATATCAGCATTGGGAACTACACGCCACCCGCCCATAGGAATTAACGACATAGACTCTGCTCCTCCTGCAATGATAACATCTGCCATTCCATTACGGATTTTAGCAGTAGCTATAGCAATAGTCTCAAGCCCCGATGCACAGTAGCGGTTCACCGTCATCCCCGAAACTTTATCGGTATCCAATGCCATGAGTGAAATAAGCCTTCCCACATTCAAGCCCTGTTCCGCTTCAGGCATCGCGTTGCCTACTATTACATCATCTATTTCTTCTTTGTTCAGATTTGGAACCGATGCTAATAATTTGTGTATTACATCTACAGCCAAATCATCAGGCCTTGTAAATCTAAATTTTCCGCGAGGTGCCTTACCCACCGCAGAACGAAAACCAGCTACAACGTATGCGTCCATAATTTAATTTCTTAAAATCTTTCCTCCGTTAAGTATACTCTGCATTCTCTCCAATGTTTTCTTCTCGCCACAGAGAGATAAGAATGCTTCTTTTTCCAAATCGAGCAGGTACTGTTCAGTTACAAAAGTTGGCGCAGATAAATCGCCCCCGCAAATAACATTACCCAGTTTGAGTGAAATTTTCTTATCATGTTCTGACATGTAATGCCCTTTTTGCATTACATCGGCGCCTACATATATCATTCCCAAGGCCTGTTTGCCTAATACTTTAATATCTTTCCGGGGAACAGGCTGGGTATATCCTTCTTCTGCTATAGCTATACAGGTTGCTTTTGCATCAGCCAACAAACGGGAATAATTGAGCGTGATTAAATCATGCCCTTTACGCAAGTAGCCTAAATCATATGCCTCGTATGCCGATGTGGAAACTTTTGCGCTAGCCAGCGTCAAAAATTTTTCTCTCAACACAGGCAGTTCAATTTCTCCTTCAATAAAAGAATCGGAAATGCGAACAGCCATTTCTTTAGTACCTCCGCCGCCCGGTATGAGCCCTGCTCCGAACTCTACTAGTCCGATATAAGTTTCGGCGTGTGCCTGCACTTTATCCGAATGCATGGCCATTTCACAAGCTCCGCCGAGTGTAAGATTATGGGGGGCTACCACCACAGGGATAGATGAGTATCGCACCCGCATATTCATACTCTGAAACATTTTTATGGCCATTGTCACATCATCCCACTCCTGCTCTATAGCCATAGAAAAGAGAAGCGCAAGGTTAGCCCCTGCGGAGAAATTTTCCCCTTCGTTGGAAATAACCAAACCCCTGTAATCTTTTTCTGCAAGTTCAATGGCTTTGTTTACTCCTTCAAATACCTCGTTACCGATAGTGTTCATCTTGGTGTGAAATTCAAGATTCAGGATACCGTCTCCAATATCAGTAACAGTAGAGCCTGCATTTTTCCACACGGTTTTTGCGGGGCTGATAGTATCAAGTAATATAAATGCCTCTGTTCCGGGAATTGTTTTATACGAAGAACCGGGAGCTTCGTAATATTTTTTAATTCCATTTTCTGTTTTATAAAAAGAAGTATTGCCCTTCTTCAACATGTCATAAACCCATTGTGCGGGCTTATTTCCGGCTTTTTCCATCATGTCTATTGCAGCCTGCACGCCCAAAGCATCCCATGTTTCAAAAGGGCCAAGCTGCCACCCGAACCCGGCACGCATAGCATCATCTATCTTATATAATTCGTCTGAGATTTCAGAAATGCGGTTAGAAACGTACGCAAACAAACCAACGAAAGAGGCACGATAAAACTCGCCTGCAATATCCTGTCCCATTACAAGTGCTTTCATGCGCTCAGGGAGTGAGTCTATTGTTTTTGCTAACTCAAGCGTTGCAAATTTTACCTTTTGCTGTGGTCTATATTCAAATGTTTTAAGGTCAAGTGAGAGGATTTCACTCTTGCCATCCACTTTTATTTTTTTGTAGAACCCTTGTCCGCTCTTGTCCCCATACCATTTGTTTTCATTAAGTTTCGCAACATAGCCGGGTAATTCAAACAGGGCACGGGCCTCATCATCGGGGCAATTCGCTTTCAGTCCATCTGCTACATGAACCAACGTATCAAGCCCTACTACATCACAGGTACGGAAGGTAGCAGATTTCGGGCGCCCCAAAACAGGGCCGGTTAACTTATCTACTTCTTCCACTGTCAAGCCCATTTTTTCGATGAGATGGAACAGTGCCATAATACCAAATACTCCTACACGGTTTGCAATAAAAGCCGGAGTATCTTTACAAACGACTGTTGTTTTTCCTAAGTAAATATCTCCATAGTGCATAAAGAAATCTATCACTTCAGGAGATGTTTTTGGGGCAGGGATTATTTCAAGCAGGCGCAAATAGCGCGGCGGATTAAAAAAGTGTGTACCACAAAAGTTCTTTTGGAAGTCTTCGCTTCTCCCTTCTGAAAGCAGGTGTAAAGGAATACCTGATGTATTGCTGCTGACAAGCATACCGGGCTTACGAAAGTTCTCTATTTTATCAAAAAGACTTTTTTTAATTTGAGGATTTTCTGTAACTGCTTCAATCACCCAATCGCAATCGGAAATATTGTGCAGGTCATCATCCAAATTACCTGTGGTGATACGGGATAAAAACGCTTTGCTGTAAATAGGCGAAGGGTTGCTTTTAGCCACCTCTGCAAGAGCTTCATTTACTATACGATTTTTAAAGGTTTTATCTTGAACGGTCAATCCCTTTTTTATTTCATCAGCTCGTAATTCCCTGGGCACTATATCGAGCAGCAATACCTGTACTCCTATATTAGCAAAGTGGCAGGCAATACGGGAACCCATAACCCCTGAACCAACCACCGCAACTTTCTTTATCCTCCGGTTCATAATCTGTTTATGTTCCGTCTCCGCTTCATTGCAGAATCCGGACAAGCAAATTTAGGTTATTTAGCGAGATAGCATCGGGGGTTCAACCCAAGGAAAGAAAAATGCCAGTAATGAATAGTTGATTTTCACAAATCCCACGTCCTGGTGCGAGTATTGGAAGAAGGGAAAAAGTATTCTTTATTCTCTTTGAAGAAGGCAAGAATAAAGTAAATGATTATAGGTGAGCCAAAAGTAAAAAAGGAAAGATAGATAAAGTACAATCGTACGGTTGTGCCTTTAATTCCCAGCTTATTACCAAGGGAGTCGCATACTCCAAAGGCTTGTTGCTCAAACCAGGCAATAATATAATTTACAATTCTGAACATGGGTTACTTTGTGTATTTGCACAAATGTATACATTATTATATAAAAAACATCATTTCACGCTCATTAATTGATGCCCAATGGCACAATTAACGCATCTTCGTTTATCACAATATTCTTTTCGCAATTGCAGCAAGGCCTGTGTTTCATAGGCATCAGAGGCTTTTATCCCCATAGAATCCCATTTTTTAATAATGTTATTGCTTTCGGGTTTCAGGGTATGCAATAGTTCAATAGCTTTTTCTGCTATTTCTTCCCTACCTGTATTTCTTCCATAAATAAACATGGCAGGTATTACAGCATTTATTACTAGTATTCCTATAGTTGATTTGCCTATCGCAGCTATTTTACGGGAAGAGGGTTTATCGGGGCTTATATGTGTTTGCCAATATTCTGATGGCTTTTCCGAAAATAGTTTTACAATATCATACACCACATCTGCCTCCATTGCCTCGCGGAACAAATGCTCCTGCTTATTAATAATAGCCGCAAACTGTACAATCCTCACCGTAGGAAATTGCGGGGGCCGTATACGCATAAATTTCCACTCTGCTTTTAACGTAGGAGTGAGGTGCCATTTATGCTTCAGGTATTGGTGTTCCTTCTGAAGTTTTAATGCATACTCATCTTTGAAATCTCCTTCCAGGAAACCAGCCTGCCCAAGCAACAGAGCTTCCACTTGCAGAATATCTGTCCTATGCTTATGCAGTATTTTAAAAGGCAACACATTGGCAAGTCTTTCAAACGGATCAGAATTTAACGGGTTCCCAAGAGTTCGCAGAACAAGACGGTAAAATGTTTCCTCCCAATCATTAATACTTTTCTCCAGGTTAGATGATATGAGGCCAATTTTTCTTTCCAGTCTTTCAGCTACCAGCCTGTCGAGCCAGGAATATAAGGTGAGTTGGGACACTTTATGAATTTCATTTTCACAGGGAATAACTTTTGAGGAGGTTTTCAGTTCCTCATATTTTTTGTAAATAACCGGGGTAACCAAATTCTTTAGTTCCAGTGTAGGCATATAAAATTCCCCCGGCAGAGTGATTTCTTTATCATGCTCCCAAACAACATGCAGGATAACATTTTTGTAAGCCTTATCATTTTGGTGTTTATGCCTGAGCCAATCGGAAGATTTAACATGTAATTCCACATTTCCTGCCCACAGGGTATCTCCAATTTGCAATTGGGCATTAAAAAATCAGGACCGGCATCGGAATTATGCAAGCCGGAGCGAACTATTTGTATAACTTTTCCATCCGCAGTTTTCAGTGCCAACCGGTCCAATAAGGCATACTTCCAGATATATTGCAAAAATTCTTCCGTCATGTTATTATACTTTCCTGCAAACAATAATCAAGCGGTCAGAATGAAGAGAATCAAACTCATTCAGTTTATAATCTCCAAATACTGCTTTTATTTCAAACCCGCATTCCGTAATATATTCCTCCAATCTTGATTCTGAAAATATATAAATTTTTTCCTTAAAGTCATATTGCTTCTCCCCATCTTTCACTTTGATTTCTTTTATAATTACATCATCTTTTACAAGCCGGTGTATAGCAAACTCTATCCCCTCAACAGTATATTTTTCAAACTCCTGCAAATAAATAGCTGCTTTCTCTCCAT
>Ga0206994_1118_pt1 | contig 15147 bp, 12 predicted proteins | sample Alteio_BWMinCont_4_FD_153485 | JGI IMG/M metagenome (GOLD analysis project Ga0206994, IMG submission 153485) | Enriched cells from forest soil in Barre Woods Harvard Forest LTER site, Petersham, Massachusetts, United States -... | ecosystem: Environmental > Terrestrial > Soil > Temperate forest >...
GTTTTTGTTGAGAAAAGATTAATGGTATTTAATCCAATTTCCATTCCTCCGTAAATATTGAAATCATGAATTGTGCCCACCTTATATCCTATTCCTGTTAAATAGTTATTAATATATACCGGACTGTTCGTTGAATTTTCCATTATGGATAAGTCACACATCCAGTTTTTATAAAACCATATATCACTTATCCCTCTCCAGACATAATTGTCAGCCTTATAAAATCCATTTGCAGCTAACCAATTATTGAGTGATGGGCTTGTATTAAAATTTGCTACCCCTACATTTAAGCTTCCCAGAAAAGTGGTTGGACAGCCCTGTTGTGTTTTGGTTTCATTGTTATTGTATTTATTTCTATAATTCAGATTATTTATGTTTTGTGAAAATAACCCCGACACACAAAATAATACTGCAATTGAAAATAAGATAGATTTCATAGCATTTACAATTAATTTGATTAACCAATTGTAAAATTACAATTTTATTGAAAAAAAGGTCTTGTTATAAAATTTAATCACTAACTTCTCAAAAATAAAACGTCACATATGCTTTCATACTTCTTGGCGTGCCTGGTGTATAATCGATTTGCGTAACCGGAACGGTTTCACCTTTTAGCCTCGTTTCTGTATCAAACTGGGCTTCTTTCCAATAGACATTTAGAATATTTTCTACGGATAGTCCTATCTCCCAACGTTTAAAAGTATAACTGATCAATCCGTCCCAAATAAAATAACCGGTAGCAGTTCTACTCCATGCTTCGTTGGCAGGCCTGTCACTGAGGTAACGATACCGGACACTCGCATTAAAACCAGTCGGTGATTTGTAGCTGATCCCTGCGATACTTGTAACAATCGGGGCCAAAGGGATATACACGCTATCAGAAGGAACATTTAAGCGTCTACCATAACTATAATTGACATCTGCATCAAAATAAAAATGTTTGAAAAATTCATACCGTATTCCAAAATCAGCTCCCTTTCTAAACGTTGCCCCAATAGAACTTACGGTTCCATCATCGCCATTATATACCAGTTCATTTTGAAGATATAAAGCCCATACACTCACATTGACAATTACATTGGGAAAAGGTTTAAATAGTGTGCCAATATCAGAACCAATTGCCCTTGGAAGGATATTGTCGTTTATATTATCAATATGGTTTATGATGATTGCGCGTGCATCGTTTGAATGGAAACCATAACCTGTTTTCAAATAAATCTGGAAATCGGGATTTACATCATAAAAGAAATTCAATTTTGGACTTATTCGAGCTTGTACCACATCCCCTGAAGAATCAGGATGGGTATGGTTCTGGAAATTGAAGTTAAAAAAATCAAACCGCAAACCTGGGTTTATTCTGAATCTTGACATTACAAAAATATTTTCATCAACATAGGAAAATGCATTTAACTGGTTTAGTCTTCCATCAACAAATGTATCAAGTGCAACTCTTTTTTCATCATGTATGAGCGAAACTTCTGCATTGTCATATCGTACTCCAACACCAAATGTAGTTTTAGTATTTAATCCAAAAATCTTAGCATTTAAATCATAGGTGCTGTTATAGCCAAATAAATTCCTGTGATCTCTTTGGTTTACTTCATCACCATGGACTGTATCAACTAAAAAGAATGTAAAATCAGAATATAAATTAAAATCATACCGGGTATAATAAAACTGGTTTTTAATTCTATGGTCTTCATCATAGTTATGATCAAAAATAAGATTGACATTGATACGATCTGTCTGGCCACCCTCGCTAGGATCTAAACTTCCAAATTTACTGATGACACCTTCAGCAACAGCCCTTTCCGGAATTTGGCCGGAGGCATTCCACTGACTGCTAAAAGCCGACGCTGAAAACGTCACGGTAGTTTTATTTGTGAGTTGTCCATAGTATTTAAGTAATCCGTTGTAACGCCAAAAATGCTGAGGATTGTCGAAATAAGAATCCGTATATCTATATTCTGATGCAACATAAAAATTCTCTTTCAACCCGGAAAAAATATGCTGGTTATCGTTTAATAGGTTGAGCATAACCAAAGCCCTAAAAGTATTAAATTGGCCATATTCTAACCTTATTTCATTTCGATCTAAAAAATTATATGTCTTAAAATCAGCCGCTCCGCTTGTGGCCAGATCCCCAAATTTTGCATAATATGGCCCTTTGTAAACGTCTAATTCTTTTACTGTTTCGGGAATTACAAAATGCAAATCTGAATAGCCTTGTCCATGTGCATGGGACACTATGTTGACAGGTATGCCATCAACATACGAAGCGAAATCAGTACCATGGTCGCAATCAAAACCTCTTAAAAATATTTGTTCTGCTTTGCCTCCTCCAGCATGTTGAGCAATGAATAATCCCGGTACTAATCTTAATAAATCTTGTGCAGAATTAGCGGGTCTTAATGCCATATCAAGTTGGCTCATGATACTGTATCCGCTTATAAATTTATGATCCATTTTCGGAACGACAATTACGGAATTCAAGTCACTGATATTTTCTTCAATATTGGCTGAATAAAAAATAGTCGCCCCATTCATAATTTTAATATTATGCTCACTCGTTTTGTAGCCTAAACCATTTAACCTCAAATTGTAATTCCCATCAGGAACATTTTTAATTTCAAAATGTCCGGATGAATCTGATATCGCTACTTTTCCTAACCCTTGTACACTTGCTACAATACCTGGAATTGTATTTTGATAAGAGCCAGAAAAAACCACTCCGGATATACTACCGGACTGTGAGAACAATTCGCTAAACGAAAATAAACTTAACAGAATGAAAAAAAGCTTTTTCACAACCCTGCTAACTTATTGATAATATTCACTTCAAATACTCTTTCAATTGTCCAGTAAAATGCGATAACCGCGATAACCAATGATATCGGAATCACGATTCTTTGACGGTACCAGGTTTTGTTTTTGAACCAATGGCCCACCAATAAATAAGCTGCAACAATTATACTTATCTGCCCCAATTCAACGCCAATATTGAACATGATAATTGAAGTGAAAAAGTCAGTTTTCGGAAGACTTAATTCACGCAAAGCACTGGCAAACCCAAGACCGTGAATCAATCCAAAAGCAAATACAATTAAGATACGCCAAGGCTTCAGTTGACTCGTATATATATTTTCAAGGGCTACAAATACAATTGAAAGTGCAATTATTGGTTCAACTATAGAACTGATGGGAGTTATAATTCCCTTCATAGCAAGACCTAATGTGATAGAATGTGCAACGGTAAATGCTGTAGCCTGGGTGATTACCGATTTTAATTTGGGATTCAATAAGAAAAGACCCAGTACAAATAATATATGGTCGAAACCGTTTGGAAGGATATGTGTGTATCCTAATTTCAGATAAATAAAGGCGACATCCGTTTTTGATAGTTTACTCAAATCATAGGGAACAATATGAGCATCAGCGATAAAAGGTATCATGCAAATCACACCAACTAAAATAAACAACCACATCCGCTGAGAATTTCTATAGAAAATAGTGTGTTGTCTTAAATCTTGCATTTGATAATCTTTAAATTTTTTAATCTTTCAATCTTTTAATTTGTCATTATCGCGATGCGAGATATGGCTTCATTTCATTGGACAATTCCTGAGATAAATAAGGATCAAGCGATATCCCTTTTTTAATAAGCAAGTTGCCTTTTTCTTTATCTCCATTTTTAGATTTAATAATCCCTGCCTGGCATAGCAAAGTTGGGTTTTGGGAGTTTGTTTTTAATGCTACAGATATGTATTTATCGGCATCTTTTACATTTCCCATTTTATAATTAACCCACGCAAGAGCCTCATTTACATCAATATTGTTGGGGCGGCGGTTATATTCAATTAATGCATGTTCCAATGCTTTATCATTGTTCCCGGTTTTAAGATAAGCGTAAGCCAATTCCTTATCAGCATAGTGTCCTATCTGGTCATCACTATTACCGGTTTCCGCATCTTTGCTAAGCTTTTTTATGAGTTCTTCCGCCGTTTGTTTGGCTTTATCAGTCTCGCCATTCAATTTATATAGTTCTGAAAGTTCGTCATAAAATCCATAATCATTTACAAGGCTTTGCGCCTTTTTAATATCCGAAATTGCTTGTTTGTAATTCTTATTATACTTTTCGATTCTTGCTTCACCCGCATAGGCATAAGCATAATCAGGACGCTGACTTAAAGCAATTTCATACTGCAATTTTGCATTTTCAAGATCTCCTTTATTTTCATAAAGCTTACCAAGTTGGGTACGGCACCAGGAAGTTTGTTCCAAACCCGGAAACCCTGCAGATACTGCCATCTTCATTGCCTCAATTGCACCTTCATTATCGCCATATATTTCTCTTAAATAAGATATACGGGAATAAGAACTTAAATCAGGGCGGATTGACACCATTTTATCGGAGTTTTTTACCGCCTCATCATAATTTCCAAGTTCCACATTTCCATCTATTACAAGGCCATACACAAATGCGTTATATGAGTTGATAGATACCGCTTTATCAGCCATTTCCAATCCTTCACTGAAATGATGTTGTGACAATAATACCATTGATTTAAAACAAAGCGCTTCAAATTGATTGGGATCTTTTTTTAATACAGAATTCAGCAATCTAAGCGCTGCCATATCATAGTATTGATGGTCTCCCGTAACCCTTGCTTCCTGCATATAAGCCTGTGCCAATTGCACACGTGGTTCCGGGTCTTCAGGCTTTTCCTGAATCTTTTGCATCAATTTGGCAACAGTTTCTTTGGTCTTTGTCCATTCAGAAGTATTGGCCAATATGCCTTGCCTTGCTTTAAGAGGCAAAATTTCATCTTTTTGGTGGGCTTTATAAATAATTATAAATGTTACCACTGCTGCCAATACCAATAGCATGCCTGCGCCAATCGAATTTCTTTTATTTTTCATTTGTTTGTGTTTTTGTGTTTGTTAAGACTTATCTACGAAAAAAAATGAGCGGCGGTTTTCTACCTTCACCAACCGCCGCTCATTATCAAAGAAATTATTTACTGATTACCAATTTAGTCACCTGTACATCCTCATTGTTCTCCGTGAGAGAGGCAAGGTAAGTACCTGTTTGTAAGTTGCCTGGCTCCCATCTAATAGTATAGTCACCTGCAATCTTATTTTCATTCACAATCGTTGATACTAATCTGCCGCTTAGGTCATATACTTGTATCATTACTCTACCTGGAGTGGTAACATGCAAATCAAAATTGGTATATTCCCTGAATGGATTTGGATAGTTTTTCATAACAACAGTGGGAGGAGCGTAGTTTAATGAACTAATACCGAGGGTTATACCAGGTACATCGGGTCCTTTAAATCCTATCCACGGTTCTTGCACGTACGGGAATTTTGTTTGGAAACTTGTATCATTCTGGGTAGGCCCGGATTTAAATCCCAGCGTCTTTAACAACCTGTATGTAAGCGGGCTTGTTGAAGTGGCATTGTAATCATCATACCATAAACCAATGGCTGCAAGAGCAACACCACCAACTGCCTGAAGTTCTATTGTTGTTACATCATCCTCCAATCTTCTGCCATTCGGGAACCCGTCCATATTTGGAATAAACTGGATATTGGTATTTGTATTAAATCTTGAATCTGTTAATCCTAAAACTGCTGCAGAAACTATTCCTAATGAACTGAAATCAGCACTGGTTCGTGAGGTAACAGGCGTTGCCATATTCAATCTCAACAAATCTCCTAATGTTGGTAAGAAGTTATTGATAAATGGTTTGCCTGCAGATAGCGGATTACCTTTTGTCTTACCTGTTGCTAATTGATATGGCGCAAGATTTGGTACACCAGTATAGAATATCGGCAAAATATCAACCGCTCTCGGGCTATGATTATCAGGTAGTAATATCGCTCCAAATACAGCATCATCAAGTGCCGAACCTGCTAATACAGCGTTTCCCTTTATAGGAAATAAACCTGGCTGTCCGTATCCAAAGTTAACATTACCAAGCAGTGTATAAGAGTTTTGTTGAATCCTCAAATCACTAAGTCCCGGTACTGCGGCTGCATACTTTGTTGTATCCATATACAACTCCAGCTCAGGGTTTTCAAAATAAGCTGCAAATTGCAGATCACTATCAGGAGGCAAGCTGTTCCATTTGTCTTTCATGCCAACCGGAATAATTACTTCATTGGTTAATGGCATCCCCAGGCGAGATACCTGAACCCATTGTCCTGATACATCCGCAGGTTTACCATCAGTACGCAACGTGCTTATCTGCGGACGACTTGCAGAAGCCCAAACACCGATTACAAAATCAGGGTCAAGAATATTCTTTGCACTTGTAACACTTAGACCTGTTTTTTGTAAAGAAGAAATCGGCACTTTTATGCAAATGGCGTGAACGTTATATCCTTTCAAACCATCACGAGCACCTTGTCCCGGTTTACGGAAACCACCTAAGTCGAAAGCTCCACCAAGATCCACAAAGAATGGATCATCTATAGGTCCGCAAAATATGGTTTCACCGCCTGAACCTGTGGCTGTTGTGATGGCTCCTGACATTAGTTTGTCATAAGTATTATTTAAGCCGACAGTTTTATCATTGATAGAACGCGGACCAATGTTTGGTGGTGGAACAGTGCCAGAGGTAACAATAGTTGTAAAGGTTTTGCCTCCATCGGTACTTTTCTCACATTTATAAACACATTTAATGTTTTGCTTACCCAAACGGATATTGAAAAATGTGGTAGCATCCTCATTACTATGCGTAAATGTAAACCTATAGGTAATGTCATCACCTTTTGTGGTCGAATTATTTTTAATGTGAATTTCATACCTGATATTTTCACCGAAAGTGTACCAGTTTGGTCCACCAAATGGCGCTTCAAAAGGGATGTAATTTGCAATTATAGTCACTGTATTTGTATCATCCGGGCTGCGGAAAGCATACAAATCCGTGTTGTCTGCCAATGGGTCAGCAGCAATCATTGGGGCTTCACGGTGGCTTGATGCCGATGCGTTATTTCCCCATCCAAATGATGCTGTAACTACCGCAACAGCAATCCAAAAGGACTTAGATATGTTTTTATTTAAAATTTTCATTTTCTTTAATTTAAGTATTATTAGTGATTAGCTATTTGAGTATAATCATAGCCTCTCCATGGTGCCTGCACATACGGGAAAGCAGCCTGGAAAGTGGTATCATTTGCAGTTGGTCCCGCTGTGAAACTGATAGTTGCAACAAGCCTGTTTGTAACCGGCGTGGTTTTAGTATCCCAATCATCATAAAAGAGGCCAATAGCTGCTAATGCAACGCCACCAACTGCTTGCAGTTCGATGCTCGTTACATCATCTTCGAGCCGCCTGCCATTTGGGAAGCCATCCATATTTGGGATGAAAACTACTTTTGTGTCGGCATTAAATCTTGGATCGGTAATACCTAAAACGGCTGCATTTACTATACCCATTGGGCTAAAATCTTTACTGCTTCTATCTGTAACAGGAGTACTCATATTGAGTCGCAGCATATCGCCAAGCGTTGGTAAGAAATTGTTGATAAATGGCTTACCTGCAGATAATGGATTACCTGCCGCTTTGCCTGTAACCAACTGGTATGGAGCAAGATTTGGAACGCCTGTATAAAATATTGGAAGGATATCAACCGCACGCGGACTATGATTATCAGGGAGTAAAATTGTACCAAATACGGCATCATCAAGTGCTGTACCCTTTAGGGCAGCATTACCTTTTAATACAAATAAACCTTGTTGATTATTCCCAAAATCCACACTACCTAATGCTGTAAAGGCGTGGTGTTGGATACGAAGCGCATTAAGTCCGGGAACGGCTCCACCATATTGTTTATCATCCATATATAAAGCCAGTTCCGGGTTCTCAAAATATTTTGCAAATTGAAGATCGCTATCCGGGCCCACTGCATTCCAATGGTCTTTTTGCCCAATTGGGATGATTGCTTCATTAGTAAGCGGCATGCCGAGACGGGATACTTGCACCCATGCGCCACTTCCTGCAGGACTACCACCAGTAAGGCTTAAGGTACGAACTGCTGGCCTGCTTGCTGATGCCCAAATACCAATAACAAAATCAGGATCCAGGATATTTTTGGATGAGCTATTGCTTAGCCCTGCTTTTTGTAGCATAGAAATGGGAATTTTGATGGCAATGGTATGCACATTTTTGCGAGCTAATCCATCTTTTGGCCTGTTAACTGTATTAGATGCCGCGCTAGATCTGAAATTACCTACATCAAATACACCGGCAAGATCTACAAAGAAAGGATCATCAACCGGACCGCAGAATATTTTTTCACCACCTGAAGTTGTGAAAACTGCATTAGCCATAAGCGTTGCATAGCTGGTATTTAAACCTGCCGCACCATTTATAGACCGGGGTCCAATGTTTGGTGGAGGCACGATACCATTTGTGGCGATGGTCGTAAAAGTAGCCCCGCCATCTGTACTTTTTTCACAAGTATAGGTGGTCTTAATGTTTTGCTTACCAAGACGAATGTTAAAAAAAGTTGTGCCATCATCATTAGTGCGTGTAAAGGTGAAACGATAGGTTATATCATCTCCTTTTGTAGTCGCATTGTTTTTGATGTGGATCTCATACCTGATGTTTTCACCAAAGGTGTACCAGTTTGGGCCTCCTTCGGGTAATTCAAAAGGGATGTAATTCGCAATAATTGTCACGGTGTTGGTGTCATCGGGACTGCGGAAGGCATACAAGTCAGTATTGTCTGCCAGGGGATCGTTGGAAATCAGCGGCGCCTCCCTGTGGCTGGAAGCAAAGCCCTGCTGATAACCGGTAAGCATGAGCGCAGCAATAAAAAGCCGACCCATACGAACAGCGATTCGCGTACTTAGATTTCGCATAAAGTTTTGTTTAAAATTGTTGAATAAAAATTTGAATGTTTACTAAAAGGCATGATAGATAATTGTTTATACATGTTTGTTTGAAAATTTACCGGTTTTGTTCGCCGGTTATAGAGGAGATATACGGAGGGGGGAGAGAAATGGATTTTTAGAGGGGGGAGGAAATGAAATGCCAATAATTTTTACTTCAGAATTAGCCAGAATAATTAAGCATTAATAAATTGATGTAATACGTAAATTGCGGTTCTATAATTAGCGTTTATGAAATTCGAATTGACAGATTTACGAAAACAAATTTCAGATATAGAGATTATAAATGACCTACGAAATGTTGCAAATAATATGGGTAAAAAATCTCTAAAGATGGGAGAATATTGCAAAGAAAATGGATCGAAATATAACTACCAAACAGCAAAAAAAAGATTTGGGAATTGGGAAGTCGTTTTACAAAAGGCTGGACTTGAGACAGAAAAGAGTATTCATGGGATTGAATATGGAGAGACCTCAATTAGAGAAGAATTATTGATTGACGATATGTTAAGAGTCGCTAAAAAACTTAATAATACTAAAATAACAGCGGCTGAATACGACAAACATGGTCAATTTAGCTCTGTAACAATATTAAAGAGATTTGGGGGTTGGAACAAGGCAAAACAAAAAGCGAATCTTGAGATTGGCCGATCATATAATACTTCAGTTGAAGAGTACCTTCTGAATATACTTGACTTGTGGACGCATCTTGGACGACAACCTAAGTATGATGAGGTAGTACCACCCTATTCTAAATATAACAAAAGCTCATACACTAATAAATTTGGTTCTTGGCGTGCAGCGCTTGAAAAATTTATTGAATATGTAAATTCTGATATTGAATTGGAAAATGACAATATAGAAAAATCACTGAAAACAATAGAACTTAATGAAATAAAAACAAAAAATTCAATAGAAACAGGGAAAAAAAACACAAAAACAAAAAGAACTCCTAGAGGGATAAATTTAAGACTACGTTGGATTGTTCTTAAAAGAGATAATTTTTCTTGCAATAAATGTGGTAGCTCCCCAGCAACAGACCAAAGTATTAAGTTGCACGTTGATCATATAATTCCTTGGAGCAAAGGTGGTGAAACTGTTATTGAAAATCTTGAAGCTCTTTGCGAAACATGCAATTTGGGTAAAAGCAATCTTCTTTAGATTTTCTAAATTCTTACGGAGCAAATTCTCAATAATTACATAATTTTTATGCCCGTCAATCCACCATATAATAGTAATTTAAGACCTATTCAATTATATCTTGCCGAATCAATAAAATTTTACAAATCTTCAAGTTTAAAAAAGGGCGATGTTAGAAAAAGCTTTTTTGCTCGACTTATTGGAATAATAGTGAATTTATACATGCAATGTCTTCTATATGAATATTTGGATACCACAAATAAAGGAATTTTTCAAAATGTAGATGTGTCAAGCCAACATCCTATGATTAAAGAACTTCTTAGAATTTCTTGTCATTCTAATGATCCAAAAAATGATGAAATGATTGGATACTTAAAGTCATTTCAGCGACAATTAATAATTGATTCTTGGAGTCTATTTGAGTCCTCAATTACCTACATATTAGATTCAATTTTGTCGGAAGAAGAAAAAAATAAATTAAGAAAATCGAGTGGAGAAAAAAAAATACTTGGCATTTTGAAGAAATACGAAATAGATGAGCTAGACCTGCATTCTCTTTTAGAAACTATGAGGCCTAAATCATTTTATCGAATTACTTCACCCGCCAAATATGCAAAATTGTATTCACTGCACAAGAAAAAATATATGAGAGATTGGTCAAAGGATGTTAAATTTCTTAATGTTTTCGGTGATTTACGCAATTCAATGCATTCCAATTTTACTTACTTTGGAAAGGAAAATTACGTCTATAGTTTTGGAATGGGCAAAATTGAATTCAATAATTCTGGGAAAGTCAAGTTTTCAGGATATGAAAAAGACACTCAAGGCTTTTTAGATTTGGTAAAAGAATTATGTGAAATTTATAAAGCTCTAATTAACGGAATTTCAATTGATTTCATTGAGGACAAAGAAAATGAAATCGGATTGCACAGAAATCCAATGCCTTAAAAATAAATAAAATATAACTCGATAAGACCAGTTTATTTTTTTCGCCACTCCTCAAAATCTTTCCGGGCTTCTTCATCAGTCATATAATGGCCTGTTTTATATTGGGCCTGGACTTCTTCCATAGCTTTAATCTGATCCTCGCTTAACTCATAAACGCCTCTTAGATCTGCTTCAAGTTGAAGAAGTGCATATATCTCAGTAATGAGATTTTCATTTTCAAGTTTCCGAATCTCATCTATTACTTTTTCTTTCAAAATTGTCATTCTCATAAACAGAATTTAAAATAAGCGCAAGTTCAAATCAACTGCAACTTTGCCACTTTAGGATCTACAATAACCCGCTCTGTGTCAAAATCTAATTTTATCTTCCATTTTTGCATTGTTGCTGCGCCAATAATCGCATCTTCAGATAGGCTTGGAATCACAAGAAATTCATCAGATAAATGTACTTCATCAATAAAGAAATCGACTCTTATGGAGTGCGTAACTTCAACAAAATGACCTTCGGTAGCTGTTGCCATCATTCTTGGCCTGTATAATTTTTCAAGGTTGGCAAGGCCCTCAACCTGGTCTGGATTAATACATGATAGATTCGCGCCACTATCGAATAGTGACATTATTATTTTTTCACCTTTGGAGCCTTCAAACCTGAGCGGTAATTTTATTATTGACATATATTAATTTTCTGTTCTTACAAAGATACAATTAGTTATTGATTGATGGTTTGCCCCTATTTGTTAGAACAATTCCAACCATATTTAACCCAATATTGGTCATTTCATAATATTTTCCTATATTAGTGCCATTATACAACAAGATGCCAAAACTATCTCCCTTTTTAAAATGACCAGAATCTGTGGTATTATCTTGTTTATAGCTGCGTTAATGGTTATAGCTGCTTGTAATTCAAGAGATGCACATGTTCCTCAGAACGGTGCGCAACATAAAAAAGACTCCACAATAAATTTAGGAAATGCTATAAATAAAATTGATATAAAACCTGAAGTTGAAAATAATAACAATACTAATGAGATAGAGAATCTAACTGTTAAAAAGACATTAGTAAAGAAAGTTGAGACTCCTACTAAAGTATATTATGATGAATTAGAAAGATTATCACCAAAGGATAGTTTACAAATATTATTTATCGGGAATAGTTTTACGGTATTAAATAATGAACCTACGCTGTTCAAATGTATGACCTCCGAAGCATGCTTACCCGCACATGTTGAAAGCTTTACACACCTGGGAATGGGTGTTAATTTTTGGATGACTGACACCGGTTGCTGGAAAAAAATAAAATCACGCAGCTGGGATTATGTTGTGTTTCAGGATTTACAATCCTATTACTATGAAGCTTTTGGCACCTACCCAAAAGGAGTTTTCTCAAACAATCTCAAATTCCAGGATTCTATAAAAAAATTAAATCCTTGTTGTAAAATAATTTATGTTGCAGGTTGGGAGCAACAAGGCGGCCTCCCAGCTCGCTTTCCTGGTGATAATACCGATCAATTAATTGACAGGATATTAAACAACTACACCTACTTAAATAGCCAAACAAACGTTCACAATTCCATCGCTCCCGTGGGAGTAGCTTGGAAAAGATCATTTCATAAAAGGCCGGATCTTGTGTTGGTTTCTGATGATAATCGCCACCCATCAAAATATGGATCATATTTATATGCAAGTGTTATGTTTGCCACCATTTTCAAACAAAATCCAACCGATCTTACTTATAGTTGGATACTTCCGGAGCAAAACACTAGATTCTTGCGGGAGGTTGCATACCAGGCAGTTATTGACACTTTACCGTTTACTAATCTTGAGTCTATTAGTATTCCTTATACAAGAAAAAAATCTTTATTGAAAGCAAAATGCGGTTACTCAAATTATCAATGGTATAAAAATAATTATATTATTCCCGGAGCAAATTATGATAGTTTAATCGTGAAAGATACTACTGCTTTTTATAGCTTAAGCGCTAAAAATGAAACAGGATGTTCTCTGATATCATTAGCCCAATATTATCCGAAACCTTGTATTGATCCGCTTCAATTAGCAAAGTTTGGCATTAATATTTACTCCAATCCCGGGCGTGGTAATCTTACTATAGAATTTAAACAGGCCACAAACGGGCCTGTCCAGGTTCATATTTTTACCCCAAATGGAAAAATGATTTGCAAATTGGATTATGAATCCATTGAATCACAAAGGATAAATCTGGATCTCGATAACTTACCAAGTGGTATATATATTGCAGAAATAATTGCTAAAAAGAACGTAGCCAGAAAAAAAATCCTTATTCAATAGCCTGTAAATGTAATACAAGCCTAAAGAAAATTTGTTTCTTGCTATTACTTCTTCAATATCCAATTAGTCATACACCTGGCATAATGCACATTTACAGTTTTAAAAGGCTCCAGGAAATGCGCATTCATTTTATGTGTATAGTCCAATAACATTTTTTCGTCAACCAGGAATCGCTTTGAACCATCTGGTAATTGATACCTCCTGCCTTCTATGTGTTTGATTTTGCCTTCGATACCAATAGAAGACGCAAGTCTGCAAAAGAAAATTCCACCCGGCTTTAGTACATTCCAGATCGCATTGAGCATGGTATAGAAATGATCTTCATCTCTTGCGAAATGAAGGACAGCGCTACAAATCACAACATCCATGCTTTCTGCCTCAAAACTCAAACTTTCTAAAGCTTCCAGCCTGAAATGATCTGCCTTAATATTCGCGCTCAATTCCATGGCTCTTTTCTTCAAATAGTCTATATCATCCTCAGAGATATCTGCGCCAAATACCTCATAGCCAGCCTGTAAAAAGTACTCAGAATTTCTTCCCATGCCACAACCGGCATCCAATATCTTCATCGTAGGATTGAAATAACGTTTTAAGATCATGTCAATGAGATAGATATCCGTGTGTCGGATGATATCGAGGGATTGATCGAGGATTCCAGGGTTGAGCATAATTGAATCTTTGTCCAAAGATGGCAAAAAATGGCCAAATGAGCCTCTTTTTGAATTATCACATTATCACATTGCCACATTATCACATTTCTCCCTATCTTTGCGCCCTTAAATGGTTGCGTAGCTCAATTGGATAGAGTATCTGACTACGGATCAGAAGGTTTAGGGTTCGACTCCCTACGCGACCACAGATTATCAATCGCTTATAAGTATATTCTTGTAAGCGATTTTTTATTTAGCATACAATTTAGCCATTTTTATAAATCCTTTAACCTTAACTTTTGTAACCTATCTTCGTTCGTTTGTCTTTTCCAACTTTCTGTTTTTCTTTTTCGAGAAGGAAGTTTATTGCTTCATAAACATCTTCAAACTGCTTGTCGTGCCTGCTTTCAAGTTCGTTTAGTTTCGTTGTTAATTCTTTATTCGTCAGTGCGTATTGTCTCATTAATACAAAGGCCCTGACAATGGCTATGTTAACCTGTATTGCTGTTAAACTAGTCAATATACTTGCTAACATTGCAACGCCTTGCTCCGTAAATGCAAAAGGAAGATATTTACTATACTTTCCTCTCCCGACTTCTAAGGTCACAATTTGTGACCTTAGAGAATTGTATTCATCTTGAGTAAGTTCAAACATAAAGTCAGCAGGAAATCTATCAATGTTTCTCCTTACGGCTTGTTTTAAAACCTTTGTTTCTATACCGTACAATGATGCCAGGTCATAATCAATCATTACTTTCAAGTCCCTTATTTCATAAATCCTTCCGTAAATTTTTTGTATCTCCATATCCACTGTAATCAAAAATGCAATATTACCATAAAAAGAAATCAATATCTATTTGAAATAGATCAAAAGGTTTAGGGTTCGACTCCCTACGCGACCACGGTTTCAGAAAGAGAAACAGAAAGTGAAAGAGAAGTAAGGACACTTAATAGCGTTTTTCATTCTTTCTCTTGCTGTTTCTCTTTCTTTTTTGGTAGGTTTGCTCCTATAAGTCGTACTTGAACTTGGTTAGGTATGTGCAGAGTTGTTTGTAATGTCACAAATCGTGATCTTAGAAAATGTCAAAATCTAAGAATCAAATTCCTATCTAAAATAGCCAATAATCTCTTAATTTCATATCACTTACAATTCCCATCAATCATTGTCTTAGCCCTCTCATCTCCCAGCTCATCCG
>Ga0206994_1120_pt1 | contig 15086 bp, 6 predicted proteins | sample Alteio_BWMinCont_4_FD_153485 | JGI IMG/M metagenome (GOLD analysis project Ga0206994, IMG submission 153485) | Enriched cells from forest soil in Barre Woods Harvard Forest LTER site, Petersham, Massachusetts, United States -... | ecosystem: Environmental > Terrestrial > Soil > Temperate forest >...
CGCCAATTTCAAAGCCTGCTTTTATAAGCCCGCTTTGCAGCGCATTTACAATTTCCCATAATTTGGCTTTATATTCCGGGTGGTTTCGTATCAATTCCAAGCGTTTTAAAGCGCCTACTACAACAGGCATAGGCAATGACTTTGCAAATATTTGTGAACGCATATTGTAACGCAAATATTCTACCATATTTTCATCGCCTGCTAAAAAGCCTCCTATAAGTGCAAAGGACTTTGCAAAGGTTCCGAAATATATATCTACCCCATCCTGAACGTCTTGTTCCTCTCCTGTTCCTGCACCCGTTTTTCCCATAGTGCCTATTCCGTGTGCATCATCCACAAAGAGCCGGAAGTTATATTTCTTTTTCAGGGCAACAATTTCTTTCAGCTTACCTTGCTTGCCCGACATCCCGAATACTCCCTCTGTAATTACCAATATGGAGCCATCCGTGTCTTTCACATTAGCTTCAGCCCTTTGAAGGAGCTTTTCAAGGCTTTCCATGTCGTTATGGTTATAAGCAAAGCGCTTACCCAAGTGCAATCTAACACCATCTACTATGCAGGCATGGGCCTCGGCATCATATACTATCACATCGTGGCGGTCAACCAGGCAGTCAATAGCTGAAACCATTCCCTGGTAACCGAAATTAACCAGTACGGCATCCTGTTTCATTACAAAAGCAGCGAGTTCTGATTCGAGTTGCTGGTGGTAGTTAGAGTCACCCGACATCATACGGGCACCCATTGGTAGAGCCAATCCGTATTTAGCGGCAGCTTCTGCATCTGCTTTTCTTACTTCGGGATGATTAGCTATTCCTAAGTAGTTGTTCAAACTCCAGGTAAGAACCTCTTTTCCGCGAAATTTCATACGGCTGTCTATTTCACCTTCCAGTTTTGGGAACATAAAATAACCATGTGTTTGTTTGGAGTATTGTCCTAAGGGGCCACGCCGTTCGCGGATTTTTTCAAAGAGGTCTTTCATTTCTGTGTTTGTATTTTGTGGAGCGCAAAGTTATAAAAATGTTAATTATTGCATTTTTTTGGCAATAGGCTGTTAGTAAGAACATTGAACTATATATATATGCAATACAACAGAAAGATACCGATTTAAAATATAGGAGTTAATATTTTTCTTACTTTTGCGCCTCCAAAAAATAGGCCCGTTCGTCTAGGGGTTAGGACGCCAGGTTTTCATCCTGGAAACAGGGGTTCGATTCCCCTACGGGCTACTATGAGGGAATTATCGGAAAAATAGCCAATATTTCCCTTTTTATTTTCCTCGTAGTCTCTTGAAAATAAGGCAGCCAACTCAAAATATTCATTCAGTCTTTTGGTTAGATATTCCCTTTTTTTAGAATTATAAACAATCCCTTCAGGGAATAATATATTTTGAATTTCTTTTTTATTCCTTATATCTGTAGAAACCCACATTTCATTAATGTTTTCAAGAGTTTTTAAGGATTTGTCCAGCAAGATATCGAGGTTAGATATTTGTTCGGGTACGTGGTTACATTTTACCTGTAAATCCACTATTTCTTTCTCCAATTCATCTTTTAGTTTCTCGTAAAATTCCTCACTTTCCTTGATTTTACCTAGTGCATAGTTCCTTTTTAACCCAAACAATTCGTTTTGCCGTTCTTTTAGCTGCTTTTCCGCTTGATTCAACCTTTCTCTGTCCTCGCCTGTTAGGTATTTGTAATAGGCTTTAAATTGTTTTTTAAAGGGTAAATAGGCCTGCGGGTTAAGCTTGTATTCGCTTAGGAGATCAAGAAACATTTGGTTGGCTCCTTTATGCAATGCCTTTGGTGTAGTCTCTGCATTTAGGCTTACCCCTCTACATTTTTGGCATTTGTAATAATGAATTTTTTTCTTCTTGTTTTCATATCCAGTCATTTTTCTGCTACAGTTGCAGCAAACTAAAAATCCGGCGAGGGGACGTACAGAATGATTCTTGCAGGGCTTAGAATGTTTTGGTTTATTATTAATGATATCCTGCACCCTTTTGAATATGTCTACACTTATCATTGCCTCCCATTTACCCTTTACCGGTTCTCCATCCGTAAGTTTATTTATTCCTACTCCGCAATAAAACGGATTGCGCCACATCTTTGATAATTTTTGCGCATACATCTTTACCGAATACAACTTTCCCAGTTGTTTTATGATCTCAGAATCGGGTAATCCTTCTTCAGCTTTCCAATGCCAGGCTTTTTTTAATGCTTTGCCGGTTTCATTAATTACAATTCGTTGTTCAGGAGCAAAAAACTTCGGATTCCTTACCCTCCTTCCGTAATGGTCATATCCCATCGGTGCGTTTCCAAGACACAATCCCTTTTTCACATAGTCCTTCATGCCCCCGTATGTTATTTCCTTGCGGTCAAGGTTTTCTTTATGTGCTGCAAGTAATGAATTATATACCGAGAGTTTACCCATATCGGTTGAAGTATCTATACCTGATGAAATTTCGATGAGATGAACACCGAGATTATCTACCAGTTCATTTACTATTCCGACAGCATTACCTCCCGAACGACTGAACCTGCTCATTTTGTATATCAGAATAGCATATGGTTTTATTTTAACACTCCTTACTTCGTCTATCATCTTCATAAACTCTTTACGGGTGAAGTCCTTTTTTGCACTCTCATAAGTGCCGCCGAAAATTTTAGTCACTACATAGTCATTCTTCGTAGCAAAAAGGCGCGATTCTCTTTCTTGCCGTTCCACACTATTGTTATGGTCAAATTGTTCTTTTGAAGAAACTCGTGTATAAATCCATACTACCTTCGAAGGAATAATAACTTCCTCTTTCGCTTTTGCGAATTGTTTAAAATAATCAAGGTTACTCATGGCACTTTATAGTTTGGTGTTTTTGAATGGTAGAATTCTATTCCTGTTCCTTGTTAACGTGTGAGTATGTCATTTTTACAAGTTTCATAAGCATATCAATTATTTTTTCGGCTTGCGCATTCGTATAGTTTTCATATTCCGGACATTTTCTCAGTTCGTCAGGAGTTATTCGGGCTTGGTTATTTAATTCATTATTCGCATCTTGTATTTGCATCTGTGATTACTGCATCACTCTCTTTCGGTATTTGCGATAAGAAAGCAAGGTTCGTAATTTGGCCTGTATCTTGCAGTACCATTTTAAAGTTTTTCTGTTTTTTCAATATTTACTATCAGATCGCCCTTTTTGGTTGGAGTATAACTATACTTGCAGTAGGGGTTAAATACTACACCTTTCATAAATTCAACTATATTTTCCTTGCTAACCTTCTTTTCCTTTTCTGTTTTTATTATTTTGGTGCCGGTACCTTTGTCATAATGCAGAGTGATTTTTTTATACTCGTTGCTCCGGAATATTCGTAATAAATCCTCTTCTTCCTTCGTAAAGATCTTTAAATCGGGCATATATTCCCTCTTTTCTTCTGATGATACAAAATCTAGTATATAATTAGTAATGGAAATATAAATATGTGTTTCCCGAAATAGGGATTGCATAATTTCATTATTATGTCCCATTACCTCATTTCTAGCAAATAAAGAATGCTGGTATAGTATGAAATCGCCATCTTGGAATATCCTTAGACCATATTCTTCATGTTTATTTACAATCGCCACTAGGATTAGTAAATTCCAAAGATTAATTTGACTGAAAATATTTGCTTCTATTTTCTTAAAATGTTGCTCATCTGCATATAATCTTCTAACGGCTTCTTTTGCTTCTGGGGGAGCATTATCATTTACAATGGTGTTAATATATTTATTAACGAAATCCGGCTTTGCTTTTTGAAGTTGCTTTACCTGCTCATATCCGTAATTTGCAAACAGTTTATCTTTAATTTTTTTAATATGTTCTGTAGAATATCCTAGTAGGCGAAGATCATCCAAGAGTTTTATCCAGACATAATCCCCGAAATTTAATATTACCCATAGTCTGCTTTTTCCTTCGGGAATATTCCGTTCTTCAGGCGGCTCAATTTGCATTTTTTTCCAATAATTATAAATTCGGGGAGCAACGCCGCTATCTTTCAGATAATATCTTTTATCTGTAATAACTTCTAAAAACTCAATAAACCGTTCGGCTGAAATGGCAGACATGTTATTTATTAGTTCCCTTATAGTGTCGTCATAATTCATATATAGTAATATGAGTGCAAATATAGTAATTTTTAATTACTATAATGTAATATAATAAATATATTCTATATTTGTAACCTATATGCTAAATCTCCATTCATAGAAATATGATAGATCAACTCACATTACTAGAATTTTTACGCCAATAATTAACAATAAATAATCAGGAGAAATCCAAAAATAAAATAATATGAAAACACAAAGAATATATCGTAAAATATGTATCGTTTGCGGCGATGATTTTGAATGTAAACAAGCCATTGCAAAAACATGCGGTCAATCTTGTAGAAATGCTCTTTCAATTGGACGCAAATTACAAGATATACCAGATGGTGTCATTACAGCTGTAAGTACACCTGTCATTACACCTGAAAGCAATGTTACACCTAAAGAAATTAATCAAAATAGGAGTGAACAAAATATATTAACAATCCCTATGCTTAAGCAAGAGCTATTGAGCCAAAATTTAAATTCAGATAAGGGAGATATTTATTGCCACCTTTTTTATAAATACATCGCTCAAATATATAGCTCCACGACCGATAAAAATAAGGTGGAAATTTTACCCGGGAAATTAAAGGATTTTGGATTTAATTTTAAAAACCCATTAAATAAAATAACGCTTGGAGAATATAATCTAATACTGAAATATAATGATCCGTTATCTCTTATGTTTTTACTTACTCCCCATTATATAGTTGAGAAAAATAAAGAACTTTCAGTGTTGATGGAAAATTAAGGGTATTACTTGCACATTCTATAATATTTTGTTTACCTTTATTAGTGTGATTTTGACCAATAATACATCCGAAAGCCTATTAATTAATAAGACTAATTTTGGTGATTACTTTTCTCTTTCAAATAATGGCGGGAATAAATTTAATTTGGAGCTTATTGATACGAAATTGAAAAAGAACAAGAGTGGTAGTTGGGGGGGATATTCTAAAAACAAGTTGTATGGCAAAGAAAAAAGGTAATAAGCCAAAAATTAATAAGGCATTGCAAGCCCTCAAACTTGTTGAGGTTGCGCTCAACAAAGGAGACCTTGAAAAAGCACGGCAATACTTTAATACTTATAGGGAAGAATTTAAAAAAACCCAGAGAGAATATCACCATGCGAATAAAGAAAGAATAAACAAAAATCAAAGAGAATACCGTAAGAAGCATAAAAAGAAAATGACAGAATACTTCAAAAAATATAATAAAAAATACCGGAAAGAGCATAAAGAAGAAAGAAGAGAATATTTCAGAAAATATTACCAGGACCATAAGGGAAAATAGTTACTACTGGCCTATAATTATGGAATATGTCTCATCCTGAAAAAGTTGACTGGTTAGGTATTATTGTATAAAATCGTCTGTATAGACTGTGATTTGAAACATAGAACTTAACGAAAAGGTAACAAATTTTTCTTGGATATGTCATTTAAGATACTTACTTTCGTTTTTAGAAACTTCAATCTCGCGGTTTTATAATTGGTTTATTTGGCTCTTTCTGAGCTGAGACTTGACCTGGGGTATCAATATAAAGCCAAACCCATTTAGTAGTAGTAATTTTTATCCCTGCTTTCTATTTTAGAAATAGAAGGTTTAATTAAGGTCAAATGAAAACAATAATATACAGGGACTGATCCATTGCTCTGCTGAATAATTTCACCGCATTAATTTACCATTTAATAACTCAAATCTGCCTCATAATAACTCAAACCCGCCATTGGATAATTATCGCTGACAAAAGAGTATTCTGAATCACATTTGTAAAAAATAATCTACCTATGAAAAAACTAATCCCCCTCCATTTTGTAGGTACACTACTTTCAATTTTCTTTTTTAGTAATATAGCAAAAGCACAAATTATAACTACTATAGCGGGTAACGGTGTTAACGGTTATTATGGTGATGGAGGGCCGGCTACGGCCGCGGAGTTTGATATCCCTGCCAGTGGAGAAGCAGACGATGCGGCCGGTAATCTGTATGTTGTGGATTATGAGAACTTACGTGTACGTGTCATAAATTCTTCCGGTATCATTAATACATTTGCCGGTACAGGTCTTGGTGGATTTTCAGGAGATGGGGGGCCAGCCACGGCTGCTGAGCTTCATTTCGCTTCAGCTGTAACAGAAGATCCTTCGGGGAATGCTTATATAGTAGATAGCCACAACGAACGTATCCGGGTAGTAAATACTTCAGGAATTATCAATACCATAGCCGGCAACGGTTCCATGGGATATTCCGGTGATGGAGGGCCCGCCACAGCAGCAGAGTTCAATACTCCTGGTAGTATAGCGTTAGATGCAAGTGGTAACATTTATGTTACCGATGAGCTTAATTATTGTGTCCGGAAGATAAACACTTCGGGTATCATCAGCACTTTTGCAGGTAATGGTGTTGCGGGGTATTCAGGAGATGGAGGGGCAGCCACGGCGGCCGAACTCTATTATCCTAATTCCGTGGCGGTAGATGCTTCAGGGAATGTATATGTTTCCGACCCATCGAACTACCGTATACGGATGGTAAATACGTCCGGTATTATCAGCACATTTGCCGGAAATGGTACGAATGGATATTCAGGAGATGGGGGAGCAGCAACGGCTGCTGAAGTTTATAATCCCGGTGCAGTTGTAGTGGATGGTTCAGGCAATCTCTATTTTGGGGATGCATACCGTATCCGGAAAGTGAACACCTCCGGCACTATAACCACTTTTGCCGGGGATGGCGCTTCCGGATTTTCAGGAGATGAAGGACAAGCGACAGCGGCACAAATCGAAGGTGCTAATGGATTAACATTAGATGAGTCCGGCAACATTTATTTCCCCGATGGTGATCGTATAAGAGAAGTTTATATGTCTTTAGATGTTTCGGCTACGTTAATTGCTAATATAAGTTGCCCGGGGGGAGATAATGGAAGCGCATCGGCAAGTGCAACACATGGAACTACACCATATACTTATTCCTGGGCTCCGGGAGGAGAAACCACCTCTACTGCCACAGGCCTCTCGGCAGGCACTTATACTGTTACTGTAACCGATGCTAACAGCATAACAGGTTCAGCAAGTGTAGTTATAAAGCAACCTTCTGCCGCAATAGCCATTACACCTACCCTTACCATGCCGAGCATCACGGACTATCTTTTTGGTGCCGGAGATTCCGTACAATGGTTCACTTTTACTGCTCCATACTCAAGATTAACTATAGAGCTTGATCCTCCGGTTAATGCCGCTGATACCCCAAGAGCCTATATTGATTCATTAATTATATATAAAGGTAGTTCATGCAGTAGTCTTGTTGAAGTGGCATATCGTACGGCTGCACGCGGAAGTGATACTTTACCAAGTATTCAGATGCTTAATTTTGTTACCGGTGCCACATACTATGTTAAAGTTACACGATATGACTTGGGAATAAGAGGATGCCACTTATGTCCTGCATATGTTGGATTAGACCCCATTCAATTAGCTGCCCCACTTATTCCGAATGACCTGGCTTGTTTAACAACTTGTGGGCCTAATTTGTTGTGTAATGGTAATTTTGAGGATTGGAGTAGCACACCCTATATTAGTGGGCCGACATGCTATCAGGACGAATCTTATACTTGGCCAAGTAATCCACCTGTTACTCCTTATTGTATTCAATCCCCCAATATGAGGTATGGTACAGGCTGCACACTCCTGCCCACACCTATAAGCGATTATACTGATATATACTTGATTACTACAATTCTTCCACCTGCTGTTTCCGGTAACTTTTTGATGTTGGTAGATAGTCCTTCTGATGCCTGTATTGCTTGTTCAACATATAGCCCTCCGGGACCAATTCTAACTCCTAACTATACATGCATACCATGGGAAGAGGAGCCGGCAACTATTCCACAGGCTACCTACCAATTTTCTTGCTGGTTGAGAGATGCGTCTTTTGCGGTAAGTCCTCTTCCTGCGGCTGCGACAGCTAGTATTACTGTAAATGGTAATCTTGAATACAGGGATCAGGTTAATTACGTTAGTTGGACGAATGTTGCTTTTTGTTGGTCAGATAACTCATCCAATGCAGACCTTCAAATTAGTGGACAAGGAGCATCGGATGTGTATGGATATGATTGGGAAATTGATAGTGTAACCTATGCATTGGTCTCTTTGCCGACAATCACATACTCATCCTACACAATTTGTACAGGCAGTTCAGTAACATTGACACCGAATATCATATCCCCCCTTCTTACATATACCTGGGCTCCTGCTACAGGGTTAAATAATATCAATATTGGAGACCCAATAGCTTCACCTACAGTTACCACTATATATACCTGTGACATTGGTACTCTTCAGGGAACATGTACTACAACTGCTACCTGTACAGTAACTGTTAATTCCAGCCCTACGGTTACTATATCTTCCGTTAATGTTCTTTGTAATGGCAACAGTACCGGTAGCGCTACGGCATCAGTCACAGGAGGAAGTCCTGTCTTTACGTACTCCTGGAGCAATGCGGCAACTACCGCTAACATAGCCGGATTGAGTGCGGGTGGCTATACTGTGACTGTAACGGATGAAAATGGCTGTACAGGAACAACCAGCGTCACAATAACACAACCTCCGCCATTAAATGTTTCTGTCAGTGGTAGTTATAGTGGTTGCGGCGGGGAGCACAACGGCAGTGCTACTGCAACAGCGACAGGAGGAACTCCTGTCTATACTTACTCCTGGTCCTCTCCGGGAGGAAGCAATGCCAATATAAGCGGATTGAGTGCAGGTACCTATACCATAACTGTAACAGATGCTAATAATTGTCTGACATCAGCGAGTGTCGTTATAACGCAACCCAATCCATTAATTGTTGCGGCCTCTGTTACCGCTACTATTGCCTGCAACGGTGGAAATAATGGTAGTGTTACCGCATCAGTTACAGGTGGACAATCACCTTATACTTATTCGTGGACAACATCCCCTGTACAAATCACAGCTACTGCAACAGGTTTATCTGCGGGTAGCTATACTGTAACTGTAACAGATAATATTGGCTGCACAGGAACAGCAAGTGTAATAATAACACAACCACCTCTTCTAACGGTTACTGCTAGTGTTACCGCTAATGTCAGTTGCTATGGATTGAGTAATGGCAGTGCTACGGCATCAGCAACAGGAGGAACTCCCGCCTATATGTACTCCTGGAGCAATGGGGTAACTACTTCTAACATAGCCGGATTGAGTGCAGGAGGCTATACTATAACTGTAACAGATGCAAATGGCTGTACAGGTACAGCCGGCGTTACTATAACTCAACCATCTCAATTAGTTGCTTCCGTCCCTTCAGCTACAGTATGTCCCAGCGGTGGTACCACCGGAGGATCAACCGGCGGTGGCGGACCGGTCGTTGCCACACTAACAGTCACCCCGAGCGGGGGTACACCGGCATACACTTATTCCTGGAACCCCGGCGGACAGACAACTGCCACGGTGAGCGGGCTAAGTGTAGGAACCTATACTGTGACCGTGACAGATGCCAATGGTTGTTCTGCTACTGCCTTAGGAGTTGTATACCAGGATAATTTAACTGTCACTTCCACCAGTTTAGTAGTATGCCCGAGAACAGTAGCAAATACTGCTACCTTAACGGCAACCCCAAGCGGGGGTGTTCCGGCATATACCTATTATTGGAGCCCTTCCGCGGAGACTACTCAAACTGCTACAGGGTTAACGACAGGGACATATACGGTTACTGTTACAGATGCTGTCGGTTGCATGGCGACAGCTATAGGCATAGTTTCCCTGGATAACCTCGCTGCAAGCATCACCAATTACCTCCCCGGTTCAGGTGTCGCTTGTACTACTTCAACTAATCCGGGAAATGAATATTGCCCCAGCGCTTCCGGTGGTGTAGGACCTTATACCTATTCCTGGATAGCCACTACCGGAACGGTAACTCCCGCAATTACTCCTACTACCTGTGTTAATGTTGCCTGGGCCAATCCCAATGTTACGGAATATTTAACACTTATAGTTACGGATAATATAGGCTGCCAGGCTACCGCTACAGACACTATAAGAGTTTGCTGCGCCCCGCCTGCTTTAGTGGCTTGTGCCATAGGTACTTATACAGTTAATGCTCTCTCTACCTTTACTCTTTCTCAAGCCGGGCCTGTAATTACAAAAATGGCGAGCCCTGGTCCCGGGTGGGTCTTCTCGGGTTTTGCACCCGGAAGTTCCCTTGCCATTGATGGTACAGTTGATCTTCTATACGATATGACAATTGATTGCAGCGATGTATTAATGGGTCCGGGGGCACAAATAATAGTAGAAAATGGGATAACCCTCTATATTAATAATTCCCACCTGCATGCCTGCACAGATATGTGGAATGATATAGATGTGAAACCGGGAGGCAATGTGAGAATAATAGGTTCTCTTATAGAGGATGCCCAGACAGCCGTATATGCGGAAGATGGGCCGCTTGCAACTGATCTATCCAAGTTTTATTTGTTTCAAACTATTTTTAACCAGAATAAAGTTGGAGTGGATGTAGAGCCATACGCTCCTTATCTTTACATTGCGCATCCCGGATATATTGGCAACTGTACATTTTCATCTGACGTGTCTTCCGGCATACCTTGCGATGGGGCCAAGCCGTTCACTATATATCCTAACAATAATCCTAATAATCCTCCTGTACCTGCAGCCCAAATTAATCCTAACACTCCATACAGAGGGGCTGTTGGCGTGTCTATTGACGAGGTTTATTCCATTACCATAGGCGACGTATCCCCTAAAATCATCAATACTTTTATTGATATAGATTGTGGTATTAATACTAATTCGAGTTCGGTAAATGTATACCATTGCAATTTTACCAATATGACCACGGTACCGGGCCCCATACTGAATAATGGCGGGGGTATGAAGCTTGCAGGGATATATGCAAAAGGAGTTATTATTAGTTCAAACCCCTTCACGCTTAACGTGGGTAATAATGCAGGGACGCCTTATCCTTGTAATTTCACCCGGTGCCAGTATGGTGTTTTTGTAAGAGACACCATAAATGCCAATATACAACATAATAATTTTGAGGGCTTCAAAGTAGGCTATTCAGGACCAATACCTAACCCTTGCTATGGAGTATATTTACTGGATAATGAGAGTAGTTTAACGGTTTCCAATAATCCTACTATAAATGATTACCAGGTGGGTGTTTATGCAATTTACAATTTAGGCAGCCCTGTGACCATTAGTAATAACCCATCTATCCAATCCAATAACAATTGGAAAACAGGCAGTTGGGGAATTGAAATGATTGAACCCAACTATTCTTATAATGCTAACGGTTATACCGCTTCTAAGAACACAATTACCGGGGTTGCCAATGGTATTGCCTGCGTTACCCTGAGTAAGCCTTATATACTTGATAATAACATTACAATAACAGGCCTTGGAAACCCGACAAACTATGGCATAGACTTAGAAGACTGTTTCGCTTCAGATGTTAAATCCAATACGGTTACTTATAATAATGGAAAAACCCTAAATACCACAGGCATAGAACTAAATATGGGATTTGCGATAGAACAACTAAAGTGCAATCTCCTGCAGGGCTCCTATACCGGAATCTCCATACAGGGCCCGCAGCTTCCTATCTATATTGAGGAAAACAACATGATTTTACCGGTCAGTTGTTCAGCATATGGCATTAATTTGAATGGGAGCGGTTTCATTGGAAAATACCCCCCAACGGTAACTAACACTTGGAATATAGGTTGTTCGCATTCTTGTCCCATGCAATATGCAACAAATAGTGGTTTACTGGGAAATGGCTTTTTCGTACCTAATACAGGATGTACAATCGACCCCACCACAAACTTTAACTTTGGTGGACTCACTCGTGTAACATTTTCTGTTTCGGGAACAGACAGCTATGGTTGTGGTTCTCCTCTCTCTCCTGCTGCTCCTCGTCCAAGCCCCCATAGTGCGTTAAGTGCTATAAATGATTCCGTAGCCTATGTGCTTTACCCCCAAACCAGCAACTGGACAGCGAAATATGGCTTGAGTTATTATATGTATATGGTAGATTCTTCATTGGTAGATAGCAGCACGGTAATAAAGCATTTCTTCGACACTACCCAGGCAAGCAATATGGGTAAAATAATCAAGACAGGTAAATTGCTTGCTGATACCAATGGGGTGAGCGGGGCTGACATTTCCGCGGCAAGGAGCCTGAACAATTCTCTCGTCAGCCCCGATACGGCCGAGGCTACCTATCAAAGCATTTACAAGGTTATTATATCCATTGACAGCGTCGGGGGAACGCTTATTCCTACTATCCCCTCAGAAGTCACTATACTGAAATCCATTGCCCCCCCGCTGCCCCCTGGAATATGGAGGGGCGGTATTCATGGCGCGGGCCCTGTTGAGCCAGATAGATACCACAAAGTACATCAATACCTGTGAAATAACGAATAAAGACAGCGTTACTGCGCCTCCCCTTTGCACGGACAGCAACCCTGCCAGCATTTTAATTCATAATCAGGCGGCTTCTTACTTCGGTGGCCCCTATACCCGCGATACCCTGAAAACCCTCTATATAAATGGCCGGTATACCATAGACCATGCCGTTACCCTGAGGGGATGCAATGTGAACTTTGGAACCGGGGGACAGATTATCATTAACTCCGGTGATACTCTTACCCTTACCTCGTATGGAAGCACCTGCACCCACCTTCATGCCGGGTGCGGCAATATGTGGAGCAGCATACACATTATGCCGGGCGGCACTTTGATTGCCAATAACGGAACACTGATAGAAGATGCCGATACAGCTATTTATGCAGCTCCGGGTGGCTCTTCTTCGGAGGCAATTTACCAGTTGAACGGCATTGTGTTAAATAAAAACCATGTGGATATTTATATAGGGGCCTATAGCCATAAATATAATGGCTATGCCGACAACTGCATATTCACCTGCCGCAACCTTACGCCGTGCAGCTATACCAACTGGCTAACTGCCGACACTATAAGGCTGTTGCCTCCCTATTCAGGTTTCCGTACCCTGGTAGGGATGAGCCTTAACCAGGTAGATACCATAGATGTCGGAACCCAAAACAGTTTTGATAATATGGATGCAGGTATTTATACCTTTAATGGCAATACCACCGTAAGGAAAGATACCTTTGAAAACATTGCCACCAGTATAGACGAAAACAGCGGGGCATTTTTAAGCGGTATCTATGCCATGGAGCAGGATTCCCTGTATTCTATATCAGCTTGCGCCTCCACAGGCTACAACTTAATAGTGGGAGGCTCAGGGAATAGCAATGTGTTCCGCAATTGTAAATATGGGGTATGGGCAAGAGATACCATCAATGCAACTGTTTCCTACAATTCCTTTGCTATGAATGCTGCGGGTATAGAGGATGGGGTGGTATTGTATTCCAATGCCTATAGTAATTGCCTGGTATCTCATAATACCATGAGCAATGCCTATGCGGGAGTGTTCTGTTACCGAAACCAGTTCGGCAATATCCGTGTCAGCAACAATACCATTACCGGCTCGGCAAGCCTGCACCGCAGCTATGGAATAGAGGTGTTCGAGGGCCCTGCCAATCCCTATACCCATTATGCCATAGACAGCAACACCATAGGGAACACTACCAACGGTATATTTACTATGATGCTGGAACACTCCCTGGTATATGGAAATAATATTACCGTGAACGGCAAGGGCAATACGCCTCTCGATAATGAGGGAATGTATTTTGCAGCCCCCTTTGAGGATGTGATTAATGAAAATACGGTGAACGATACCAATACCGACGGGGCAGACGGTATACGCATAGAGGGAGGCAAAGGCTCGAACTCCATAACCTGCAACAGCCTTACCAATGTGATTAATGGGATGGTATTCGGGGGAACCCAGTCACCCAATACCTTCATGGACCAGAATTACCTGCATGGCTTCCATTCGGGCTTATACCTGCATACCAGCGGCGACATTGGCGGGCAGGGAACCATGACCAATGGCACTACCAATACATGGAACCCGTATAATGACACGGTGGCTCCGCCTTATGCCACCTTTGTAGACAGCTCTTCGAACCCGGATGGCGCCACTCATTTTAACGTAGGGGGTGTTTCGGGCTCCATATACCCCTATCCCGACCTGGTGATGAACTATGTGCAGGGCAGCCATGCGAAGAGGGTATCCTTTACGCCCGGCGGGGGAACAGATTGCTTTAATTGCCTGTCGGCAAGCTGCGTTATGGATAATGTAGACACCGTGCTGGCAGCAAGGATTATACGCGATTCTGCCAACTATACCCTCTATCGTTCTGCCAGCCATTGGCTGGAAAAGCATGCCTTGTATAAATATTTCCTACAGGTAGACTCTGCACTGGTAGCTTCTTACCCCACAGCCAAGCGATTCCTCGATACAACTGAAGCTTCTAAAATGGGTATGCTGGAACAAATAAACACCCTTCTCACCGACAGCACCGGCATCAGCATAAGCGATAATAACAGGGCCGTTCTTTTAAGCCTGGCTGTTTACGCTGCCCTGCCCGATACGGTGGAAGCAACCGCCCAGGCAGTATTGGATGCTGCCAACCTGACCGAGTTATTGGGGCTTACCACGCCCGACGGGTTGGATAAATCCATACTCCAGCAATATGCTCCGCTCTGTCCCTATCAATACGGGACAGGGGTATATTTAGCCAGGGCTCTGTTGGCCCCTATAGATTCTACCGATTACTACAGCACTTGCGAGGAGATTTATGGCAATGGAAGGGCTTATGCACACCGGCCTGTAAAGAAACCGGCAAGCACGCAAACCACTGTGCCTGACAATAAGAGCCTGACAGTTAAAGTATATCCTAATCCTGCCAATACCTTGCTGAATGTTGAATTTATCGGACAGCAAATGACAGGAACCATATATTTATATAACGGGTTAGGCCAGTTAACACTGACTTA
>Ga0206994_1106_pt3 | contig 14918 bp, 9 predicted proteins | sample Alteio_BWMinCont_4_FD_153485 | JGI IMG/M metagenome (GOLD analysis project Ga0206994, IMG submission 153485) | Enriched cells from forest soil in Barre Woods Harvard Forest LTER site, Petersham, Massachusetts, United States -... | ecosystem: Environmental > Terrestrial > Soil > Temperate forest >...
CGATAGCGCTGTCTATTAGTTTTTGCAGGGTAGGGTCGGTGAAAAATGTTTTCCACTGGATGTCGCCAATACTGCTGGTATCACTTGTTACCGCCGCGTTCCTGAAAGTATCGGGCAGTGCGGCTTTTGGTGTTTCAATATCTTTCGAAACTTTACAGGCGCTTAAAAGCATTATTAATAAGAGCCCGTTTATATATGTTTTCATCTTTTTATTCAATTTAAATTAAGCTGTATATTCTTGCTCTAATTCAGCAACCGAGCTGCCGTTAATACCATGCGGATGGCCTTCTTCATTCATCAATGCTGCTACCGGAACACCGGTTATGCGCTCCTGTAGGGCTTGGAATATGACGAACAATACCGGGATGATAAACAAGCCCAGCAATACCCCCGAAACCATGCCGCCGGCTGCGCCTATACTGATGGAGTGGTTACCCTGTGCCGATGGCCCGGTGGCTATACTCATTGGGAATAAACCGAAAACGAATGCCAGTGAGGTCATGATGATTGGGCGTACCCTTAGCCTGGCGGCTTCAAGGGCTGATTGTACCAACCCGAGACCAGCCTTGCGGCGCTGAACCGCAAATTCTACAATAAGGATAGCATTTTTGGCTAACAAACCAATGAGCATGATTAAGGCTACCTGTACGTATATGTTATTCTCAATACCGGTTAAACCTAATATAACAAACACCCCTAATATACCTGTAGGTATGGAAAGTATTACGGCCAAAGGCAGGATGTAACTTTCGTACTGTGCTGCTAATAGGAAGTATACAAACACCAAACAAAGCATAAATATCACACCTGATTGTCCGCCTGATGAGATTTCCTCACGTGTTTGACCAGAGAACTCATAAGCATAACCAGTTGGCAATTGCTCTTTAGCTGTTTCCTCTATAGCTTTGATCGCATCGCCCGAGCTGTAACCCGGTTTAGGAATAGCGTTTACCTCAATAGAGTTAAAGAGGTTATAACGTGAAGCCGTTTCTGAGCCATAAACACGGGTTAGTTTTACAAGTGTGTTGATAGGCACACTTCCTCCTGTGTTATTTTTAACAAACACCCGGTCAATAGCTGCTGGGTCGGTTCTGTCGGCAATATCAGCCTGGACTATCACACGATAGTATTTACCAAAGCGGTTAAAGTCTGATGCTTGTGCGGTGCCAAAATAAGCCTGCATAGTTGACAGGATGTCTTTAACATTTACACCCAACTGGGCGGCCTTTTCGTCATCAACTTCTAATTGTAACTGCGGATAATCTGCTTTATAAGAGGTGAAAGCATAGGCAATTGCCGGTTTTGCCATCAGTTTCCCAATAAAGTTATTGGCTACACCGCTAAATTTATCAAGCCTGCCATTGGTTTTATCCTGTAACATTACGTCCATGGCTTCTACGTTACTAAATCCGGGGACGGTTGGAAAGCTGAATACGAAGAACGTACCGCCAGGTATACCAGCCATTTTAGCCCTTACAATATTTTGTATATCATCAATATTCTTAACGGCACCCCTGTCTTTATTAGGTTTTAACAACAGGAAGATTTGACCAGCTGATGGGCTGTTGGATAGTGTTAAGAAGTTGAAGCCGGCCAGTGACATAACAAACCTGGCTGATGGTAAAGTATTCAACTGTGCTTCGGCCAGGTTTAATGTTTTATTGGTATTGGCCAGTGAAGTTCCGGATGGGGTTGATACAGCGATAGCCACAAAGCCCTGATCTTCTGTAGGAATAAAGCCCGTTTTTGTTCTGTTCACCAGGAAAACTGTAACAACAATTACCAACGCAAGCCCAGCCATACTGATCCATTTATTACGGATAAGAACTTTTAAAGCCCCCACATACCTGTTGGTCATATAATTAAAGCTGCCATTAAAGCCCGCGTAAAATTTCTCAACAAAACCTTTTTTAGGTGCTTCATGGCCATCTGCGGTATGTTTGTTCTTTAAAAATAATGCTGCCAAAGCAGGACTTAAAGTTAAAGCGTTAACAGCCGATATAGTGATGGCTATAGACATTGTTAATGCAAATTGCCTGTAAAATATACCTGTTGAACCAGTCATAAAGCTAACAGGTAAAAATACCGCCGCCATAACCAGTGTAATAGATATAATTGCGCCGCTAATTTCACTCATAGCCCCGGTGGTTGCCGCTTTTGGAGTAAGGGTCGGGTCGTGCTCCATTTTGGCATGCACCGCCTCCACCACCACAATAGCGTCATCCACAACAATACCTATGGCCAATACGAGGGCGAACAAGGTTAAAAGATTAACGGAGAAACCAAAGAGGTTCATGAAAAAGAAAGTACCAATAATGGCCACCGGAACTGCTATAGCCGGGATCAATGTAGACCTGAAGTCTTGCAAGAATATAAATACCACTATAAATACCAGGATAAACGCTTCTACCAATGTATGTTCAACCTGGTCAATAGATTCATCCAGGTCGGTTTTGGTACGATAAAACTGGTTGGCTTTGATACCTGCCGGGAAATCCTTTGATAATTTCACCATTAGCTTATCAATGGCGATCTGGATCTCGTTAGCGTTTGAACCTGCCAATTGTATAATACCAATAGTAATACCTTCATGCCCATTTAAACGGTTTATACTACTGTAGCTATAAGCCCCAAGTTCAACACGGGCTACATCTTTTAAATGTAATACAGACCCGTCTGCATTTGCACGGATAGCAATATTTTGATATTCCTCTGGTGTGGTAAGCTTACCTTTGTATTTAATTACATATTCAAATGCTTCATTGCTTTGTTCACCAAACCTACCTGGCGCTGCTTCCAGGTTTTTATCCTGTATGGCTGCCATCACTTCGGCGGGCGTAATTTTGTAGGCGGCCAATTGAGTAGGATTTAACCAAACACGCATGGAGTAATCCTTGATACCACCAAATACTTGAGCAGAACCTACACCCGGGATACGTTTAAGTTCGGGAATGATATTGATCTGTGCATAGTTATTTACAAAGGTCGCATCGTATTTTTTGGGATCTTCTGAGTAAATACCCATAGCGCCAATAAAGCTGTTTTGCTGCTTGGTAGTGGTTATGCCATATTGTACAACCTCGGCAGGTAATTGACTTGTTGCTTGTGAAACACGGTTTTGAACATTTACAGCCGCCTGATCGGGGTTGGTGCCTTGTTTAAAGTAAACCGTGATGCCCAGGGTGCCGTCGTTACTGGCGGTGGAAGTCATGTAGGTCATATCTTCCACACCATTAATTGCTTCTTCCAATGACGGGGTTACTGAACGTAAAATTGTCTCGGCATTAGCGCCCGGGTATACAGCAGATACCAATACCGAAGGAGGGGCGATATTCGGAAACCGCTCTAAGGGCAATTTTGTTAAACCAAGTATACCAACTATCACCAATAATATGGAGATAACCGTTGCTAGTACTGGTCTTTCTATAAATTTCTGAAACATAACTTTAAAGTTTTAGTGTGTGTTATTTTTTTACTACCATGGCAGTTTTGTCTGCCGACTTTTGAGGTTGGATCACCATCCCCTCCTGTAATTTGTCAACACCGCTTAATACGATCTGATCGCCGGGTTTAACACCATCTTTAACCAGGTAGTTATCGCCGGTTTTACCAACAATGGTAATAGCCTGTTTTTTAACCTTGTCGCTATCGCCCACGGCAAATACAAATACCTTATCCTGCATATCAACAGTTGCCGACTCGGGAATAATTAAGGCATCTTTATGCACAAGACTCAATCTTACTTTGCCGGTGTTACCAGAGCGTAAAAGACCCTGAGCATTCGGAAAGCTTGCCCTTAAAGTAATGGCGCCGGTATTTTTGTCGAATTGCCCGTCTATCATATCAATATTGCCTTGTTTCGCAAATTCGCTGTTATCGGCTAAAAGCAGTGTAACTGGAGGGAGGCGTTTCAGCTTGTCGTTTAAAGTAGTACCGGGATATTGCTCTTTAAAGTTTACAAAATCCTTTTCACCCAGTGAAAAATATACGTGTACATTATGTACATCAGATAATAAGGTAAGCGCGTCAACATCGGCAGGTGTAACCAGGCTTCCCTGTTTTTTAGCAAGGCGGCCAATATACCCGCTAACCGGGGCCTTAATTATAGTATACCCTAAATTTATCTGCGCTGTTGATACATTCGCTTTAGCTTGTTCCACATTCGCTTTTGCTACGTCGTAAGAAGCTTTGGCAGTTTTAAGCTGATAGTCTGATACTACCTTGTTTTGCACTAAAGGGGTTAACTTGTCTATCTCCAACTGCGCGTTAACTACGGCGGCCTGCATGGCATGTAAATTAGCCTGCGCGTTGTTTAAAGCTGCACGGTAGGGCAGGTCGTTGATCTTGAATATCGGCTGTCCGGCCGTTACAAAAGCGCCTTCGTCAACAAAGACCTTATCAAGCGCACCGCTTACCTGCGGGCGTATCTCAACATTTACAGCGCCTTCTACTGATGCAGGATATTCCTGGTAAGTAGTATCGGTACCTGTTACTATGGTAGCTACCGGCAGCGATGGTGCAGGCGGTGCTGATGGAGCTTGTTGCTTTGGCGCGCAACTATATAATACGGTGATGGCTATTAGGCCTAAAATGATTCGTTTCATGTTTTAATAATTTTTGTTGTTAATGATGGGGTTTGATAGATATATATATGATGGAGTTGTGAGTGTTAGTAATTAAGTATGCGTAGTAACCTGTTAATAAAATAGGTAATGCTCATGGCTGCGAGCCATATATAGGACTTAATGCCATTAGATTTTCTAACAGTGTTAAGTAATTGATAAAAATTATCTATATTTGGTTTCATTATTGTATTATTTATATTTTATTGCCTTTATTATTATGATGTTGATTATTTATAAATAATCATGTCGATTTTACTTAATAATGCTGAATTAGCTAACCATGTTTAAATTCGTTAAGGAATCTATCCGTTTATGTTTCGGATAATGCTGCCTATAGCGTCTTTTAACACCTGGCGGTTTACCTCGTCCGAAGAACCCCGGCTAAGTAAGTTAATAGATATTAACCCATGCACAACCGACCAAAGGGTATAGTATTTGGTACATATAACGTCCGAATCCATATCCGTAATGCCCATCAGCTCGCCTATAACTTCGCTGAACATGTCCCACGGTTTCTCAGCCTCAACAAGCGTATTCACCATTGCGCAGGCGCAATTTGTCGATACGCCAAACATACCCTGGTAAAGCTCTTTATTTTCAAAAGCAAAACCCCAATAAGCCAGCCACATGGCTTCCAGCTGTTTTGCAGGTAAGCGGTGTTTGCTTTTTGCTTCCTGCAGATCTTTTGCTAACAACAAATATCCCTTGCGGACAAGTTCAAGCAGTATTGCCTCCTTATTTGAAAAGTATTCGTAAATAATAGGAGCGGTGTATTCTATTACATCGGCAATTTTGCGCATGCTTAAAGCCTGCCATCCTTCTTCCTTAACAATTTGAAGCGAAGCATCCAGTATATTTATCCTGGTTTCTTCTTTCAAACGTAATATCCTGTCTTTACTTGCCATTTCTATTTACCCTATTAAATCATTTAACAGTGTTAAGCAAATGTACGGTGGTAAATTAATATTGGTTTCATCCTTTTGTCATTTTGTATCGTTTTTTTTATCATCACCCGGAAAGTCGATTAAAATTTATCCACTAATGCTTCAACAGATTTTACAATTATGCCATCTTTTTCCACAATTAAGGCACAAAATTCCACAGATATTTTACCATCAACCTAAATTTCAATAAGCAAACCATATGGTTTAAATTTTGTATATAGCAAATAAGTTGTGATGGCCGATGCTGCGGTATGCTTTTTTTCCATTGCATTTATTAACATTAATCTGCCTTATATATGGTATCCTGTATAATTATTGATGACGATCCTTTTGTTATAAACTATCTTCAGGATTTCGCACTTCAAACGCCTTTTCTGCATTTAATATCAACCCATCAAACAGCCACAGATGCTTTGAAAATATTGGAAACTGAAAATGTTCAGCTCATTTTTCTTGATATTGGGATGCCTGGAATTAATGGGATGGAATTCGCGAAAATGCTTTACGATATCAAAGGTGAAATGGCGCCACGCATAATTTTTATAAGCGGGTTCGATCGTTTTGCGTTGGAGGGTTATAACGTTAACGCGCTGGGTTACTTACTCAAACCGCCCGCTTATGAGGATTTTTTCAAAGCAGCCTATAAAGCAAAAACCTATTTTGAAGGTTTAATAAAGCACCCTGAAAACAACACCTATAATGAAACTGATTTTATCTTTTTGCGTGTTGAGCATGATCTTGTGCGTGTTTATTTAAAGGATATTTTATACATAGAAGGATTTAAAGATTACATAAAAGTATATACCCTTGGAGGTGGCATGATAAAGGCACTCGCTACCATGAAAAGCATTGAAGAGAAGCTACCCCCAAGCTCGTTTATGCGTATACATCGCTCCTTTATCGTTTCGTTGGATAAGATAGAAAGCATCCACAATAGCACCATAAAAATTGGTAAGACCATAATACCGGTAACTGCCCAGTTTAAAGCCGATTTTAAAAAGTTTATCGATAAATGGTTTTAATACAGCATTATTAGGCTTATCGTCTAAAATTGATATTGCACCGGTTTAAAGTATTAAACAGTCGATGATACTATAATTAGTACTACTTTTCTTTTCCTTGTATTTTTGTCACAATTTAAACTATTTTTATTGTAAGTTACTGTTAAGTAGTAATTTAAGAATTGTTAGATCTTCTGATAAAGCCAATTCTGGTTTAATTTACAGCAAAACTTTGTGTCGGTGCATATCAACAATATGTCGAATGCACAATAGCTAAAACCATTTCCATCATTTTCTTTGCAAGTGAATCAGTGCACTAAAGCCCTGGTAAAATATAAGAGAAAGCTATGGGGTTAAACGTGTATTACTTATTACTACCTGTGTTTTTTATTTCTTTTCCTATGTGGTTTACATCAGTAGCTTTCGGCCAATTTGGCAAGTATTGCTATAATATTCAGGGTTATCAATCATGATATTTAGGGAAAATACAGAACCAGAGACATGGAGCAACTTTAATAACCGGTTGATCTCCATAATGGCGCACGACCTCAGGCAGCCATTTTCAGCCATTATTATGACGGCTGAGATGTTGAAATTAACCCAAAAGCCCTTAGATCAGGAAGATTTTAATTTGATAATGGAGGATTTACGTGATACCGCGTCAAAAAGCATCGAACTTTTAGATGGCTTGCTTTACTGGGTGAAATCAAAAAAGGAAGGGTTTGAATACAAAACACAGCCACTTTTTTTACATGACCTTACAAATGAGTCAAACGGTTTGTACATATATGATCAGCAAAAAAAGAATATAAATTTTTTAAACTGCGTTCCTGAACGTCAGATCATATACGCACATAAGCAAATGCTGCAGTTCATCAACCGCAATATATTGAGCAATGCCACAAAGTATTCGCCCAAAAATGGAACTATCAAAATAGCATCAAGGGCTGATGAAGATTCAATTACAGTTGCTATTAGCGACCAGGGCAGAGGTATGAGCAAAGCGCAAATTGATAGCCTGTTTAGCATACAACAAAATACAAAGCATGACGATAGCGCGCTTAAGGGGGCGGGTATGGCATTAAGCATTTGCCAGGATATGATAAGGCAAATGGATGGCAAACTCTGGGCCGAATCGGAGCCGGGTAAATGGACTACCTTTTATTATAGGCTCCCGTTGGAAAAACAGGGGATCTATAACTCATAAGTTTTTCATTTATTGTAAAAACTATAATGCCTGTTTGTTGGCATTTTATAAATATCCCGGATGAGGCCGGCAGTTTTGATTGGATGGGGCACGTAGTTCGGCTTTCATCCGGATATTTATAAAGTGCATTGTTTTTTAGGAGACAAATTCACATATCTGTTACAAAAAAGTCCAGACTCAAAAGGATATATTTATTACAGTAGAGATCACCCCGGTAGAATTAGTTTATTCCATTTATAATAGTCGTGGCCGCGCTTACTTTTAATGCCACCAGGTCATTATAGGCCTGTATAAGTTGCGCCTCAATAGTAGCGTTAATGCCTTTGTACTTAGCACGCAGGGTGTACCATTTATATATCAGCTGTAATTCGGTAACGGTATATTTAACACCGGTGTATTTTTGTATGGCTACCAGAAAGGCGAAGTTATAATCAAGGGTAGGCTCTATCATAGTACCTTCGCCGTAATCGTTCCAGGTAATTAACTGCAAATATTTTGCCCCTGAACTTGTAGCAAGGTTAAGTGTGCTTTGCAATGTGCCCGCATCGTTATAGTCAATTAAAAACAGCGTATTACCCCAGCCGCCGGGTTTGTAAAAATCTTTAAAGCCCGGGTATGCTCCAGCAAACCATGTCGAAAATCCTGCGGCCCTCGTGTAAAAACTTTGCAGATTAGTTAGGTTCGATGCGTCAACCCATGCAAACTCGCCGCTGGATGAACTCCCGGTCGCGGCATCTGCAAACTCCAAAGGCAGTAAGCACGGTTTGGTTGAAAGCACCGATAGCGCCCTTTGCCATTGGTTAGGCTGCATCATCACCTGAGGGCCGAAATTTAACAGCAACGGCTGGTTATTTATCTTTACATAACTGCTGCTGCCGAAGTATGCAGTCTGCAAATATGTAAAGTCCTGTTGCGCGGCAGTAATGGTATCAATTCCCGCTATCGATTTTACATTAGTTAACTGTGCATCCTCATAACAAATACTGAATTGCAGCCCGGCATAAGGTAAGCGCTTGAACAGTGAATCGGTATTGCGTTTTATCAGCGGGTAATCATAAACATTATGCGTACCGTTCCAGTCAACAATTACACCATCTATCCCGGCATATTTCATTAATAAAAGCTGATAATCAATAATATCCCTGTCCGAGCTGGCATAAGGGCCCGTCAAGGGGTAAAAATACGATGCTATTTGTCTGCGGCCATTGGCCCCAATAATATCGGGGTTTTCATTAGCCATGGTCCAGTGTTGCCCCCATTTACCATCCGGCGAAGTAGCAGGCGTTTCAAACCAGGGCAAATAGTGCGCGTAAACCTTGGTGCTATTGGTTTTTACAACAGGTTGCGGCTTCAGTGTTGTAGTGTCGGGTGGGGTTAAGGTAGTATCGGTTGGTTTGGTAACCACCTTGTTTGGCGGGTTTGTGCCGCTTTTACTGCAACCTGTAAAAAGGAGACAAGCACACACAATGGCAAATATTATCTTACGCATTTTATCTCTCTTTTATATTATTAAAAAATATACCCTTCCGAACGATTTACCAAATAGTGTAAAAAAATGACCCGTAGGGTCGACCCTTTTGTAGAAAAAACAGAATGAATGATTTTTGCCTCGTAGGGGCTACCCTTCGCATATTTGGGTAGCTCCTGACGGAGCAATATTCTTTTCTTTATCTTTTTCTACAAAGGGATAGCCCTTACAGGGCATAGCTTATTTATGGAACTAAAGATTATATCGAACTCACGTTATTTATAAAACTTTAGCCCCTTTATATCTCCCACAGCCGGTTTTATGCTGATAGCCGCCCCACCGCCCGGTGCCAATTTTAGGTTAAGTTTGGTATCGGCGTTAACCAAAAACTTAGTGATCTTATAAGCCTCGGGGTTTGTTTTCCAGTTGGCGCCCTCGCCATCGGCATATAGTGTCGCTATATACTTTTGTCCTTTATTTAAAAAGCCCAGCGGTACAACCTCGTTGCGACTGTCGGCATTTGTTATAGCGCCAATAAACCAATTCTCGGTGCCTTTATCTTTACGTGCGGTGGTGATATAATCGCCCGGTTCGGCAGCTATTACTTTAGTGTCGTCCCAGTCAACACCCACATCCTTAATAAATTGGAATGCGTCATAATACTTTTCATAATTCTCAGGCAGATCAGCCGCCATTTGTATCGGGCTGTAAAGCACAACATATAATGCCAGTTGTTTTACCAAAGTAGTATGCACCACCTTATTGGGTAGGGTAGTGTAGTTTTGCGTTTTTAATATACCCGGTGTAAAATCCATCGGGCCGCCCATAAAGCGGGTAAAAGGCATTATGGTTTCGTGTTCAGGCTTATCGCCATGACCGAATGCGTTATACTCATTTCCCCTGCCGGCTTCGCAAGCCATCCAGTTGGGGTAGGTGCGTTGCAAACCTGTTGGCCTTACCGGTTCATGCTCGTCTATCATTATATGGTAATTAGCAGCCTTTTGCGCCATGCGCACATAATGGTTTACCATCCATTCGCCGTCATGATGCTCGCCACGGGGGATTATTTTACCAACATAGCCTGTTTTAACAGCTACATACCCATATTTATTCATAAACCTGAAAGCAGTATCGGCCTGCCGCTCATAATCAGTAGCCGAGCCCGATGTCTCATTGTGCATAACCATTACCACGCCTTTGGCTTTGGCATATTGGGTTATGGCGTCCACATCAAAATCAGGGTAGGGGGTTACAAAACTAAATACATGCTCCTTCCAGTTGCCGAACCATTCTTCCCAGCCGTAGTTCCAGCCTTCAACTAATACACCCTTTATGCCATTTTTAGCGGCAAAGTCAATATAACGTTCCACGTTTACCGTATTGCCGCCATGTGTTTCGTTAGGTATCAATAACCCATTAGCGCCAACGGTATCAACACGGTTCGCGTAATTCCAGGTGCTTTTCCCGGTTTGCATTTCCCACCATACGCCCACAAATTTCATTGGTTTTATCCATGACGTATTTTCAATTTTCGATGGATCATTCAAATTAAGGATCATTTTTGATTCCAATATATCGGTAGCCTTATTGCTCACAATAATGGTGCGCCACGGGGTATGGCATGGGGTGCCGATGTAGGCTTTGTTTCCCAATGCGTCGGGTACTAAAGCTGCTGTAAGTTTATAAGTTTTGGTATCAACATGCAGCTGCATGGCGGTATAGTTTACCAAAGCGGCTTCGTGGATGTTTATATATAAGCCGTCATTGGTTTTCATCATAAGCGGCGTTTGAACGCAATACTTGTCGGGGCACACCTTTACCGCTATATCATCCGATCCTTTAACCATAGCAGTGTTATCAATCTCGCTTACTTTACACGTAGTGTATGGGTATTCGTTGGTATCATAATCGCCCGGTATCCAGAATGTTTTATGGTCGCCGTTAAGCGCGAATTCTGTTACCTCGTCCGATACTATAAAATATTTCAAATTAGCCTGTTTCGGAAATTCATACCTAAAACCAACCCCATCGGCAAATACCTTAAAAACAATATCCATTAAACGGCCCTGTACATTTTTTTGTCTTAGGTGAATGGTGAGCTGCTCATAATGGTTGCGAATGGTGCTTACTTCGCCCCAAACCGGTTTCCAGCTTTCGTCAACGCTTTTTCTTTCGGTGCCTGTTATTGCAAAATTGCTGTCGAGGGCAGTATCATCCAATATTTTTATGCCCATACGCGATGGGTTTATCACCGGTTTTTCATCATAGTACACACTATATATGGGATGCCCGGTCGCGTCTAACCTAAATTCAAGCCTAACTTTATTCATATTGACGTTTAGTGGCACAGTTTGCTGGGCAACCAGGTGTGTAAATATGAAAATGCCGAAAATGCAGGCGAATATTTTTTTCATTTTAATTATTTTAGATGTATAAATCCCGGGTTGTATTCATGCGAATAACCGGGTGTAAAGCCAGGATATAAGTTTTTGTAAAAGCGGTCAAACTCGCTGCTATAGCTGTAAGTTAACCTGTCGGTACGGTAGGGGTGGTCGGTGATTCCCTCGGGTGTACTGAACTTTACGGTTGTTTTCCCATCCCGCGAAACAGCTACCTTAACCGGGCCGTTGCTCATTTTAAATTTGGTTGATGCCATACCTGCGCCAACAGTCACCGTTTGCCCGTTAACTGTTAACCGGCCTTTCGCTGTCAATAGTGTTACCACCTCAATTGAATCCTCCCATGCCTGGGGGATAGTTTCCTGTTGAAAGCTTTTTACTGGTATGTTGAAAGGTTTAGGCTCAATATCATGCTTGTATTTTTTAAAGAATACTACCGCGACATCCCTATTGGCATAGGGTGATGGCAGCTTCTTCCATTTGCTTTTATAGTAGTTTAACAGGATGGAAAAACCTTCGTTATGATTTATCTCAGGTGCCAAATGGTGTCCTTCGGGATAATCGTTCCAGGTGATAACGTTTATAATGGGTACATTTTGTTTGATGCCGAACTCAAACAGTTTGCGGAAATTGTAGGATAAGCCTGTTGTAATATATTTCCGTTCAACACTCGGTATCCCGGCACTCACAGCGTCATCCGCCGTGTGGTACATATCCCAGGTGCCCCTTTTTAATAGTTTCGAAGTATAAAAATCCGCGAATACCGAACCGGTAAAAGTGCGTTTGTGTAGCCTGCATTCTTCAGCTACCATATTGCCCAGATAATCGGCGCTGTAAGGCAATGTCCATATCCACACGGCGGGGAAATAATCAAGCACATTATCCAGCTCAGGTTTAGTTATTTGGGTGTTAATGGTATAAACACAAGCAAAACGTTCATGCACGGCATCGGCGAGGCGTTTGTAGGCGCGGGCTATATAAAACAGGTTAGGTAAACCTTTTTTATCTGCCGGTATATCGGCAAGCGATTCACCAAGCCATTGGTATACGATAAGTCGGCCTTCTGGTGTACGTAGCCAATGTGGGTTGTTACGCCCAACTTCATCCATTATGTTATTGATGCGGTGTGCGAATTCGGCTACTTTTAAAGCTTCGGTGCTACCACCAGGGTGCGATATACACACAGTGAATTTAAAATCGATATGCTTTTCAGCAGCTACCCTAAAGTATGCCTTGATAATATTATCCCAATCGGGAGCGCCCAGTACGTAATAAAACTGAAAGCCATCAATGCCCGACCGTTTAGCCGCCCTCATTTCAAACTCAACTGCCTCATCCAATGTTGCGTTGGCCATCAGGTCGTTTATCATAGGTTTAACCTGTGTAAGCCCACCAAGCGAAGCGGTAATATTACCGGCCGGCGCGTAATAGTCAGGGTTGCAGCTATCCTCATAAGGGTGCCCTTTATAGCGTATAATATTGGTCATGCAATGGGCTATAACCAGCTTTTTACCAGTAAGTGGCAAACTGTATTCGGGCAGGTTCTTTAATGGATCCTGTGCCTGTGCACCGGTAAAAAACAGGGCAAACAAAAGCATGAGGGATAGTTTTATAACACTCCCGTGGCGTATAAAAGGCATATTAAATAAGTTATGGTGGGATAAATAAAGCACGAAGCTTTTTTCGGGCTCCGTGCTTAACCAACTATAATTAGTACCCGGGGTTCTGCTTAGCTTTGGAATTAGAATTCATCTCATTCAATGGAATAGGCCAGACATAAGATTTACTATCGTTAAAAGTTAACGGAGGAATTCCTATGGCTGTTTTATAATATGCCGCTTCCGAATCGCCCAGTTTCCACCTGCATACATCAAACCACCATGTGCCTTCGTTAAATAATTCGGCCCAACGTTCGTAATATAACGGATTATGGCCTAAAACAGGATCGGGATACACAGGATTTGAAGCCGGTGTAGCATCAGTTAGTGATTTATAATCAATAACTGATGGCGTAGCTATAGGCAAACTGTAAGCCCTGCGTTTAACTCTATTGAGATATTCAAGCCCATCTGTATTGTCGCCAGAACCTATGCAGGCTTCAGCATATAATAAATAAACATCCGCTAAACGAAGCAGGTAGTAATCCCACTTATCTGAAACTACAGTAGTATTCGCAGCTATATTATAATCAATTGGCGAGTATTTTCTCAGCGACCATCCGTATGTTGAAGACATTGGATTCGTTGCAACCAACGCCCAGTGAGTGCCATCAAATTGCACTGAATCAACCCGGGGTTGCAGGGCATTTACATATAAGCGCGGGTCGGTAGTGTTGTTGGTTCTTGCCTGCAAAGCGGCCTGATGATACACAGGGTCCATTACCTGCTGCTGATTGTAATAAGTAGGCCCTACTGTTGCATTATATTTAGGATTAGCTACCAACGAGTAGTTATACCCAAGTGTATAACCAAAGCGCAAAATATTCTGATCATGTATGTAAAAATTGAAGCCATACCCCAAAAACTGTATCTGGTTTTGTGTCCCGTCATAAGGAGTCGGCCCATTATATCCTCCAAAAGTAACAGGAGGCCACAGAAGGCCATCAATAGTTGCTGAGTTTGCAACACCACTATAAATGCCATACCCCCCTTGTGGATTGGAATCTATGTACAACTCAAGCAATGACTCACTGTTGAATTTATTACTTCCATTAAACGCATCATGGTAGGTGGAATACGGCATTAATGTTTTACCGCTGTTGGATATGACGTCATTTAAAGTGGTTTTGGCATCGGCCCAGTCCTGGGTGTAAACGTAAGCTTTACCTAACAACCCTTTTGCCGACCATTCAGTGGCTCGTGCCGCATCGGTAGCGGGCCAAACTTGTCCTTTAAGTAGTGTTGCGGCTTGTTTTTCATCACTTATAATTAATGCCCATACATCCTTTACAGAGCTGCGTGGTACTTGTGTCGCAGCCAAATTTTGTGGCACTTCAGTATATAATGAAACCCCGAGTTTGTCGCCGTTTACACCGCCTGCCTGCATATATGCTTCGCCAAAAAAACATTCAAGCTGCATATAATACCACCCTCTAAGGCAATAAGCCTGGCCAACTATCAAGTTAACGGCTGTCTTATCTACAGAAGGGTTGGTTTTTAATAATACGCCTGCTGCATAAATAGTAACGTTACAATTTTTTACACCTGCATATAAGGCGGTAAATGTTTCCTGTGCACCTCCATCTCCTACGGAAAGGTTGTTAGCCGCCATTTCG
>Ga0206994_1126_pt1 | contig 14730 bp, 11 predicted proteins | sample Alteio_BWMinCont_4_FD_153485 | JGI IMG/M metagenome (GOLD analysis project Ga0206994, IMG submission 153485) | Enriched cells from forest soil in Barre Woods Harvard Forest LTER site, Petersham, Massachusetts, United States -... | ecosystem: Environmental > Terrestrial > Soil > Temperate forest >...
ATTATTATAAAAAACATTGGGAGGAATAGTTACCTGCGTACCCTGTAGGGTAGTGAAGCTGCCTCCCGCAGAACCGGTAATGGTATAGGTTTGCATAGCTACTCCGTTTTGGGCAAAAAAGCTTGCCATGGAACTATAGTTATCTGTGTTTGAATTAGTGGTTGTTGTACTTGGCGAAGTGGTGGAATCTTTCTTGCAACCTACTATCGCTATTAAAGCCGCCATGAGAATGACGGTTACATGTGGGGAATGTGTTCTCATGATATTTAGTATTTAGGTTTTATATTAAGTTTATAACGATAAATAAATGAATTTATTGTAAATAGTAAAATTTCCGGAAGAGTTCATTATATCCTGATAGGAAATATATTAATCTGCACCCATCCATCCCCCAGTGATATTCATCTTTTTGGAAATACATAATAAGCATTTTTTTTATATGTTTGTGCAAACTCTAACTACTCTATGATATGACAAAAGCTCAACTTATTAAAGAACTCGCAGAAAAAAAAGGAATTGAAAGGGCTAAAGCAGAAGCTATTGTGGAAGCCTTTATGAATGTGGTGAAAGAACAGATTATGAAAAATGAAACTGTTTATTTAAGAGGCTTCGGTACTTTCGCTACTAAAAAGAGGGCCGCAAAAATTGCAAGAAACATCGGCAAAAACACCGAAATTAAGCTCCCCGCTCATCGTATCCCCTCTTTTAAGCCTTCTAAAAAGTTTGCTGAAAAGGTTAAGAAAATAGCAGTTTCCTAATCTACCTGGCTGCCGGCAGGTTTATAATTCTTTTAATAGCAGCCATCTGCCAGGGTTCCCATTTTATGGAGGCAGCGTAATCGCTTATTGCCTTTTTGCACCTGTCTTGCCCATAGAAGAATTGCAGCACATCGGAAGCAGGCCCTGAAAGCCTTCCATTTGGATTGGGAACAGCATTCAGCAGACTGGCCAGTAACTTGTTGTCGAAATAGTTTAGCCTCTGCAATGCCTGCATGGCGTTTACGCGGGTACGGAACTCGTATGAATCACTCGTATATTCAACCAGCTTATTCATATACTGGTTATCGTTTGAGTATTCGGCGGAGAGTTCCAGCCACTTAATTTCCACGTTTCTGCCCACTGCTCCTGTAATTCCCTTTGCCTGTTGAAGATAAGAGGGCATCCCCGAAGGATTGCCGGCATTCAATTTATCAAGCGTAGTACTAATTACATCGTAGGAAGAATCGGAGAGAAGGTTTTCAAAATCGGGGAGCAATTCGTGCGGAATACTATTCACGTTGGCAAGAACCGCTTTACGAATGTGTACATCTTTATCGGCGAGTGCCGCTTTTAGTAATGCCCTGCTTGCAGGATTTGAATCGTTGGCTAATTGCATTACTACCTCTGCCTTTATAGATTGGAAGGTTTCCTTATTGAACAACGTAATTAAAAAATCCCGTTTCTTATCGGCACCGGTTGAACGCATAGCCTCTATAGCATCTTCCCTGTCGAGCAGGTTTTCTGCCTTTTCAGCCTGTGCTTTTAGCATTTCAAAAGGCTTATGGAAACTGACTGATTTCAACACCTGGTTATCGGGGTCGAAAAGCACGTAGTCTATTTTCTTACCCTGTGAATTCGGAATATCTACCACTTGGGGTTGCTTGTCTATCCAAACCTGCTTTTTATCTGTAGCGCCATCGGCATAATGCACTTCAAACCATACAGGCATCTTAAATAATCCCGAAGGAATAGCATTCACCCCTTCACCCGAAGGCGGTATTCCCGTAATGTCGGTCAGTTCCTGCACCTGTGATACGGTAAATTCTGTAGCACCATTTTGCTCCGTATAAGAAACATGGTAATTGGGTATACCGCCCCTGAAATACCATTCTTGCCAGAACCAATCCAGCGACATCCCCGTTGATTCCTCAAAGGCGATTAGCAAATCGCGGGAATCTACATTCTGGTATTTGTGCTTTTCCAAATAATATTGAATGGCCTTATTATATATCTCCCTTCCTCCTACCACATACTTCAGCATATTCAGCACAAAAGCCCCCTGCGGGTATATGCGGGTAGAGCCTGCCTGGCTGCTGGCAATGGGATTGCTGTTTTTCTTCGCTTCATCAATGGCTGCATTTTCCTGCCCTCTTCTTTCCCAGTCAAAATAATCGTTGCCAAATGTTTCCTTATCAAATAAGGCGCTGTAATAGGTAGCAAAGCTTTCGTGCAGCCACATACTCGATGAACTGCGGCAGGTAATCATATCCCCAAACCACTGGTGTGCGAGCTCATGCGCATTCACTCCTATATAATTCCGGTCGAGTGCAGCGCGGCTGTCTACCATAAAAAAGTCCCCATAAATGGTGGCTGTGGTATTTTCCATAGCACCGTACATAAAATCCTGCACGGGTATTTGCGAGTAACTCTCCCAACCAAATTTTACCCCTATTTCTTTTTCGTAAAAATCTATCATCTCTGCGCTGTACTTATATGTTTCCTGCTCCCTGTCTTTCCACTCCGGGTAATAATATAAATGCAAGGGCACGTCGGACTTGGACTTCCTTTCATCAATTGCATAGTTGCCAATTCCAAGCATAACCAGGTATGGCGAATGGGGATGTGTCATTTTATAATGCCACGTCCGGGTGCCATCTTTATTATCTTTTACTCCTACTCTTGTACCATTGCTCAGTACTTCGTAATCTTTATCAAAAGTGACGATGGTTTCCGTTATCATCTTATCATCCCAGTCATCATACATAGGTATCCAGTTGCGGTTATCAATACCTTCGCCCTGGCTCCAAATTTGTTTACGGCTCAAATTATTCGGGTCATTCCATCCAATAAAATAGAGGCCTTTTCGCGGTGTGCATTCGTAGGTAACCGTTAACGAATCCTTTGTTTCCCACCCCAGTTGAGATGCAGGATAAACAGTAATTCCGGCACTGTCTGCTTTATAGGGAACGTCTTTCCCATTAAGAGTCAGCCTCTGCACGTTCATCTTTATTCCGTCGAGCCAAATAGAATCGGTATGTTGCCGATAGGTTGTGAAAGTAAGAGTCACCTTTCCTTTTACCAATCCTTTTGCAGGTTCAAAGCCTATTTCGAGGCGCATATTGGTAAAATTTACGTTATGCTCCCGGGGAGCAAGCTCCGGGTCAACCACATAATCACGGGTTTTAACTTGTGCATAGGATGCCATCATTCCGCTAATAACGGCAGGTACTACTAAAAACTTTTTCATTGCATACGGTTATATGCAACAAATGTAAAAGGTTTTACGATAGCGCGAAAAAGAGCTATGAGCTAAGAACTAAGAGTTGTGTATTTAGCATAGTCTTTAACTTGCAACTCCTGGTTCTTAACTCTTAGCTTTATAAGTTAGCGGTCATAATATCCATGGTGCCACCAATGATGATGGTGATAATAACCCGGCCCCGCTACAACACAAGAGTTTAGAGATAACACACTCGCCAGCAAAAAAATGCAACAGACACTTTTCAGTAAGGTTACCTTCTTTTTATTTTTACGGTTTGGTTTCATATCGAAATAAATTATAAGGTTATACTCTTTATTTCTCATACCTAATTTACGCACGAAAGGGCGGAACTTATTTTATCTTCGTTGAAACGGAATATTCTATTGCTGAACAGCAGTGAAGGTAGTTTGAACTCCTTAATAAAAGTCAATAACTTTTCAAACACTATTTATCTGGCAGCCTATTTTTACTATAAATGACTATATATGGACACTGTTGAAATGGAAGCCGGCCGGTGCTATGAACCCGCTATGGAATGTACCAAGCGTTTCCTCTTTTTGTATGGAGGGGCAGGCAGCGGAAAATCCCAGTTTGCTGCCCGCAAAATACTGTACCGTATAATGCATGAACCGGGGCACCGTTTCCTGATAGTGCGCAAAGAAAAATGCCATGTAAAAGAAAGTATGTATACGCTGCTAAAAGACATTATTTATGGATATGGCATTGACGAGGAATTTATTTTCTACGATAATGACATGCACATTGCTTATATAGAAAACGGTAATGAAATTCTTGCAGCAGGATTGAAAGACAGCGAAAAAATAAAATCTATTACAGGCATTACAGGTATATGGATAGAAGAGGCTTCGGAATTAGAAAAGAAAGATTTCGACCAGCTTAATTTACGCCTCCGCGGCTTGGGTGAAAACTACAAGCAAATCATTTGCACATTCAATCCAATGGACGAAAACCATTGGCTGAAAACCTTTATTGACCAAGGGTCTGATAACTTAGAATGTTTCCGGACTACTTTTTACCAAAATATGTTTATTGATAAAGAGTACATGGATGAATTAGTTAATCAGTATAAGCAAAACGAAAATTTTAACCGCATATATATAAAAGGAGAATGGGGCAGGGCATACACAGGCGGTGAGTTTTATCATGGCTTTTCATATTCAAAACATGTAAATGATACCAGCTATAATCCGGCATTACCACTCCACATCACTTTCGATTTTAATGTACATCCTTATTCCACATGTTGTGTCTGGCAGGTAGAACTTTTGCCGGGTGAATTGAAAAAGGTTATCCAGATTGATGAAATATGTTTATCCCATCCCCGCAATTCAACACGAGAAACGTGTGCTGAGTTCAGGAGAAAATATTTTAATGAGAAAGGCCACCGGGCGGGGCTATTTGTATATGGCGACCCCACCGGAAAACATGAAGACACCCGGAGTGAAAAATGGTATAACGATTTTACCATTATTAAAAATGAATTGAAAGAAATGCATCCCACCATGAGGATAGCCTCTAAAGCTCCCCATGTAAAGAAGAGATCGGATTTCATTAATTCTGTTTTGAGCAGCGGGTATGAGGGCATCGAAATAACAATCGGGAGAAACTGCCAAAAAAGCATAGATGATTTCAGCTACCTTAAACAGGGGCCCAATGGAGAAAAGTTGAAAGAAAAAGCAAAGGACAGCAAAACCGGGATTACTTATGAAAAATATGGGCATACCAGCGAGAGCGCCGATTATTTTCTCACAACCATTTTTGCTGATGAGTTTGACTGTTTTGTAAATGGCAGAAAAAAGTTTGACCCGGTTTACGGAAAAAGAAATACTAAAACTGCATGGTGATACAAAACATACTCACTGCTTAGTGGGCTCGTAAACAGTAGGGCTGGAATCATTAAACTTATCTCTTGCCTTTATGGGAAGTTTATAATCCCTTATAAACAGCGTCAGTATTCTTTTAAACTCATTCACTCTTACATCATCGGGCATATCTTCGGGAGCCATATTTTTGGCATCAAATCCAAAGAAAAAATAATCTATAGTACCATCTGCATTAAAGTAAACTTTGTCCCAGCCTAAGGTTTTTTTATCCCAGGTAAAATTGTTAATGGCCAAATACGAACCGAAATCCTTGAGCATGCGGACGTATGCACTACCTATTGCATGTTGCTCTGCCAGGGTTTTAAACTCTTCCCTTACCGTATCCACATCTACGGCGGGCCTGTATACACTATCCAAATGCGGAAAAGTTAAACCCAGCTTTTTCATTTCATCCACGGTGCTGATAGCAATATGCTGCCCAAAGGACGGCATAAATGCCGCAACCAGCAAGGCTATCACACAAATTCGTTTTATCATTATCAATACTTTTATCTTTTCGGGATTTATAAAAATACAAACATTTTTCCAATCCCGCCTATTTCCTCGGATGAAACCTCAATATCGCATCCCGTAAATATTCTCTATCAATATGGGTATAAATTTCAGTAGTGGTAATACTGGCATGCCCGAGCATTTCCTGCACTGCCCGTATATCCGCCCCGCCCTCCACTAAGTGTGTGGCGAAAGAATGCCGGAAAGTATGGGGGCTTATGTGCTTGGTTAATCCTGATTTTCTTTTTAACCCTTGTATAATGATGAACACCATTCCCCTTGTCAACTGGCTGCCACGGCGGTTAAGGAACACAATGTCTTCCGATTCCGTTTTCATCGGTACGTGGGGGCGTATTCCATCCAGGTATATTTTCAGGTATTTGGCGGCGCTTTTACCCAATGGCACCAAGCGCTGTTTATTTCCCTTCCCGATTACGCGCACAAAATCCTCTTCAAAAATAATATCTGATATTTTTAATGTAACCAGTTCGGTAACGCGAAGCCCGCAACAGTAAAGGGTTTCAAGAATAGCTTTATTTCTCTGTCCTTCCGGGGTGCTCATATCTATAGCATTTATCAGCATATCTATTTCCTCTATACTCAGTACCTCGGGCAGTTTCTGGGGGAGGCGTGGCAACTCCAGCAGCTCGGCGGGGCTTTGCTTAATCATATCTTCCATAAGCAGGTATTTATAAAATGCCCGTATGCCGGAAATCATCCGCGCCTGGCTGCGGGGGGCTATCCCAAGGGCAACAATAAAAACAAGGAATTCCTGTAAATGCTTGAATGTAACATTCTCGGGAGAAATGCCATTTTGCTTTTCATCTAAAAAACGCTGTAAATTAGTTATATCATGGATGTATGCCTCAAGCGTATTTTCGGAGAGCGATTTTTCAAGCCTCAGGTAACCTTTAAATCCATTTATAGAAGATTTCCAGTCCAAAGTATTAGTTAGCCCTCATGAAAAATCATTGGAATTTAATTCAGAAAAGCGTGTCTTTCGCTCAAGAAAATATTTTTTGACAATGCTCCTTTTATATATCCCTGAAACAGTTTTTAACTTTATATCTTTCAATGCTTTTCTTTTTCGCAATGTTCGTGGCAGGCTCCTGTAAAAGTGCAAATGCCCTCTCAGAATAGCAAAAGCATCTTTTCTGTCCCCCATCAATAAAAACCGGAAAGCGGCAATACCATCTAAAACCATTCGGACAATTATTTTAAAAAATAGCGTGCCGGAAGGATGGTTTTTGCAAAGAATGATAAGGTTATTCCGGAAATTCAAATATGTTTTAAACGGATTCGATTTCGATAGTGTTCCGCCTCCATAATGCATAACTTCAGACAGGGGGCAAAATAGTACTTTATATCCCTGCAATTTCATCCTCCAACAAAGGTCTATTTCTTCCTGGTGCGAAAAAAGGTCTTCATCAAAACCTCCTAATTCATGGTAAAGTGGGGCACGAATAAAAAGGCATGCACCCGTTGCCCAAAAAATTTCTTTTTCGTCATTATACTGGTTTTCGTCTTTCTCAATAGTATCGAAAATCCGGCCCCGGCAAAAGGGGTATCCATATACATCTATAAAACCTCCGGCAGCGCCTGCATATTCAAAGTAGCCGGGGTTGCTAAAGGATTTTATTTTGGGCTGAACGGCTCCAATAGTTGCATCACTTTCCATTAAGGTGATAATGGGTTCCACCCAGTTTTTGGTAACTTCCACATCCGAATTGAGCAGGATATAATACTCTGCATTAATATGTTTCAGCGAAGCATTGTATCCATACGCAAACCCGCCATTTTCAGCATTGCGGATGACACGAACTGTCGGAAAATTCTTCTCAAGGTATGGCACCGAATCATCTGTCGAAGCATTATCAGCCACTACCACACTCACTGCAGCACCTGAATATTCGCACACTTTAGGCAAAAACTGTTCCAGAAATTTTTTCCCGTTCCAGTTCAAAATTATTATGGCGACCCGGCGCTTCTCCTCCACGCTATATTAACGGTATATAATTAGTGAGGATTATTGAATTCATCATTAAGCTGTTCCCCCAATTGGTCCGGAACTTTTTCCTGGTCCAGGTTATCGGGAAGGGCTCCGTTTCCATTATATATGGCTGCCTGCCAATGCGGATTATGTATTTCACCGGTGGCAGTGGAGTGCAACAGTTCATAATTATTGGTTTCCGGCGAAATGGTGAAAAACACGAATTTAACGTCTGTTTGTCCATCTTTCAAACGGTAGTATTCCCATATTTCATAAGGGTGGGCAGTCGGATTATTTATAGAAACATCTCGTATATTCGGAGGGCCGTATTGCAAATAAACCCTTCCTCTGTCCGTACGGTATCCTTTCATTTCCCGCATTTTAAAGGAATTATTTACCTTCATTACGTCGTCGAGGTATTTTTGCCAGGCTATAAGCGGATGAACCGAGTCACGCGATAACCAGAAATAATAGAAAAACCGTTTTAGCTCCGTCATACTCATCCATTTCACACTGTCGCCGATAACATAGTCCTGCTCATCCAATTTTGATATAGGCGCCAAACATCTTATTGACTCTGTCAACGTGTCCTTGTTAGCCATATAGAGTGCAAATCCCGCCGGTATAGTGGTAGATTTTACAGCAGGGTTTTCTTTGGTAAAACTATATTTTTTCTTGGCAAGCACATGATGATTCATATCCACTACAGAAACAGCGAGGTAATAGCTCCCCGTAGGCAAATTATCAATAGGAACCTGGGCAAGGAAGGGAATCACTGTATCGGCATCCCGTTGAACAGAGCTCGAAAAATTATTGGAAAGACTATACGTCCCGTCATCCTCTATAGAATACTGAACCGTAACCTTTTCACGCGGAACATATCTATCAGTATGGTATATCTCACAATAAAAAACCAGTTTCTTGACCGATGCAGGATAATCTGCATATACATATGGAATCATAGTGAACCCACACTTATTATAAGGCCCTGTCTTATCTGACTGAGTATAGGATTGCAGAAACTCAGCGTCTGAAACACATGCCGTATCATTACCATATCCTACACGAACAAATTGCTTACCGGAAATAATTTTATGCGAAGCATCTTCCGGATCATCCAGGGTAAACACCATTAAATAGTTACCGTTTTTAACCCAGAATCTATGGACATCTATAAAATTGGGTTTTTTAAGTGTATCTGCCACCTCCGGGCTCATCACATTAAAATTAGCAGAGGCAACCATACTGTCCCCCAACATAAAAGCTAAGGTTACATGCGCTCTGCCGGTATACTTGTTATTCCCATTCTTAACAAATTTAAGGGAACTTCCTATCACCGATAAATAGGTCTCTAAATAACTCTGCCCCGAAGGAGTGGAAAAGGATGCAAAATTGAGATATGCTTCCGGGTTCCTGGCATAAGAATGAACTGGGCAGGAAACAAATAAACCAAAAGCTACTATAGCAAAATACCTTCTCATAAACAAAGCAAAGTTAGTAAAAATAGCTAAGAGCTAATAACTAAGGTGTAAGGGCCTTAGTATCGAAAATAGGACTGGTAGAAAGGCATATCATCAGCTCCCTGTTTGTAACTCTTAGCTTCGGATATATTCATATTTTTGCCACCAAATAAGCAACATGAATAAGATAGTGATGATAACGGGGGCTACGGCAGGATTTGGAGAAGCTACCGCCCATGAATTTGCAGCAAATGGCTATGATGTAATTATTACCGGCAGGAGGCTGGAAAGGTTGAAAGCGTTGGAAGAAGAACTGGAAAAAAAATATGGCGTGGATGCCATTAGCCTGAACTTTGATGTCCGCAATAATGCCGAAACCCAGAAAAGCATTTACGGCCTTCCGGCAAAATGGCAAAATATAGATGTACTGGTAAACAATGCCGGGCTTGCAAGCGGAATGGGCCCCATACAGGAAGGCAATATTGAGGATTGGGAAAAAATGATTGATACGAATGTAAAGGGGCTTTTATATGTCACCCGTTGCGTGGCTCCCATGATGATAAAAAATAAAAAAGGACACATTATTAATATAGGCTCCACAGCCGGAAAGGATGCCTACCTGAATGGCAACGTATACTGTGCCACCAAGTTTGCGGTAGATGCACTCACCAAATCTATGCGCATTGATATGCTGCCCCATGAAATTAAAGTTACCGGCGTTTGTCCCGGCATGGCTGAAACGGAGTTTTCCATGGTACGTTTCAATGGAGACACGGAACGTGCAGGAAATGTGTATAAAGGTATAGATGCCTTAACAGCTAAAGATATTGCCGAGGTTATATATTTTGCCGCCTCACGCCCTGCCCATGTTAACATAAACGATATAGTGATTACCCCCCTAGCTCAGGCAAACAGCAATTATCTGCATAGGAAGTAGAAAGTATTTTTGCTCTACCGCTCAATTGAAAAATAAAGTTTTAAAATATGGCGACCTAATCCTCTTTTACGGAGGCCTGGGCTTAAATGTCTGGTATTTTCGGCTCCATAGTAGGAGCCACCTGTTTGTAGCACAATAGAAATAAATCCTTATTTTAGCTTCGTAGGAGCGACCTGTTTAATTATGCCAAACACATATTCGCAAATCTATATTCAAATTGTCTTTGCAGTAAAAGGACGACTTAATCTAATTCCCAAACAGCACAGGGAGGAATTGCACAAATTCATTACTGGCATTGTTCAAAAGCGTAAACAAAACATGCTATCAATCTTTTGTATGCCAGACCACACCCACATTTTAGTGGGTTTAACACCGGATATTTCTATTTCTGATTTAGCAAGGGACTTAAAGGCAGGTTCATCCAAATTCATTAATGATAATAATTGGATAATTGGGAAATTTAATTGGCAAGAAGGCTTTGGAGCCTTCTCTTATTCAAGAAGCCAAATTGATATAGTTATTAAATACATTTCAAATCAGGAAGAACATCATAAGAAAAAGACATTCAAAGAAGAATATTTGGATTTCCTAAAAAAGTTTGAAGTCGAATATAACGAGAAATATTTGTTTGAATGGATTGAATGAACAGGTCGCTCCTAGGGAGCTCGGATGATGTTCGTCTAATTTGGTTTGCTACAAACAGGTGGCTCCTACGGAGCTAGATTATATGTCACGGTACTCCATGCCAACAACATCCTATCAATCTGCCTGTTCCAGCTTTTATGTCACAGTTTTTAAAACACTGTGACATAACCCTGTTATAATTTACCTGTTCTAACCTGTTATCTTAAAGGCATCTTATAATCTGTCTATCTGTGGCTTACAGCCTCCTTATTTGCCACGCAATTAGTATACACTTGCTATGCAAAAAGATATGTCACGGTGTACCAAAAAATACGTCACGGTAAAAAGCTACCTTAAGTAACTGGTTTTATGAATCTAATACCTTTATGTCACGTTGCCCGTTTCGTGAAAAACCGTGACATAAAACTTTTTCAATTCAATAGAATTCTATTGTTTTTTTTTCGTAAAAAAATCCTGCCCAAATTTACCAAATGGTATAGGGGGCGGTCTGGCAATTTTTTCAATTTACCACTATTGCCTACCTTTGCATTTATGCAGTTTCAGCTTGTATCAAACTTTAAGCCTACCGGCGACCAGCCCCAGGCAATTGAACAACTTACTAAAGGAGTTTTAGATGGCACACAAAACCAGGTGCTGTTAGGAGTAACCGGCTCAGGAAAGACTTTTACCATTGCCAACGTAATAGCCAACACGCAAAAGCCTACCCTTGTGCTGAGCCACAATAAAACGCTGGCAGCACAGCTTTACGGAGAGTTCAAGCAATTTTTCCCAAAGAATTCGGTAGAGTATTTTGTTTCATATTACGATTACTACCAGCCAGAAGCATACCTGCCAACTACTAACACATATATAGAAAAAGACTTATCTATTAACAATGAAATAGAGAAGCTGCGCCTTGCCACTACTTCTGCCCTGCTTTCCGGAAGGCGCGATATTATTGTGGTTTCATCGGTATCATGTATTTATGGCATTGGCAACCCCGTAGAATTTGAAAAGAATGTTATCCCTATAATGAAAGGGCAAAAAATCAGCCGGAATAAGTTTCTCAACCTATTGGTTACTGCCCTCTATTCCCGTACCGAAGGAGATTTTGAACGAGGCAACTTTCGTGTAAAAGGTGACACCGTAGATATTTTTCTTGCCTATGCCGATTATGCCCTGCGGGTGCAGTTCTTGGGTAATACCATTGAAGAAATTGAAACCTTCGAGGCTCATACCGGGAAAAGAATTGAATACACAGATGCTATTAAAATTTACCCGGCAAACATATTCGTTACCTCGCCGGAAACCTTGAATAAGTCTATTCAAAATATTGCAGGGGATTTGGTGAAACAGGTAGACTTTTTGAAAGACATTGGAAAACATGAAGAAGCTGAGCGCCTGCAAAAGCGTGTGAATTATGACTTAGAGATGATGCGGGAACTGGGCTATTGTTCCGGCATTGAAAACTATTCCCGCTATTTTGACGGAAGGGCGCCGGGTGCAAGGCCCTATTGCCTGCTCGACTATTTTCCGGATGACTATATGCTTGTAATTGATGAGAGCCATGTAACTATCGGGCAGATAAATGGAATGTATGGAGGAGACCGTTCACGCAAAACCACCTTAGTGGAATATGGATTCCGTATGCCTTCTGCATTAGATAACAGGCCTTTAAAGTTTGACGAGTTTGAATCTTTCCATAACCAGGTAATTTATATGAGTGCCACCCCCGCCGATTATGAATTGCAGAAAGTGGGAGGAGTGGTAGTGGAACAGTTAATACGCCCCACAGGATTGCTGGACCCTATTATTGAAGTGCGCCCCACCCTCAACCAGATTGATGACCTGCTGGAAGAAATCCGTAAAAATGCAGAGAAAGATGAGCGGGTTATTATTACCACACTTACCAAGCGCATGGCGGAAGAGCTTGCCAAATACCTTGCCAAAGTAGATGTGCGTTGCCGCTATATACATTCGGACATTGACACACTGGAGCGGGTAGAAATACTCCATGACTTGCGCATGGGGCTTTTTGATGTATTGATTGGAGTTAACCTTCTGCGGGAAGGTATAGACTTGCCTGAAGTATCGCTGCTTGCCATACTGGATGCAGATAAAGAAGGGTTCTTGCGCTCCGAGCGTTCCCTCACTCAAATTGTAGGTAGGGTAGCCCGTAATATGAACGGGCGGGTAATTATGTATGCCGATAGTATTACAGGCTCCATGCAACGGACTATGGATGAAACCCAGCGCAGGCGCAAAAAGCAAATCGAGTATAATTTCAAACATAATATTACACCTACTACAATTATTAAATCGAAAGAAAGTATACTGGAGCAGGCCGGCATGGGAGAATCAAGAGCGGCTAAGCAGAGAATTTATTTGGCAAAAGAGAGGGAAGCCATCAACATGGCAGCCGAACCGGAGACGGCATACCAAACCATACCTAAACTGGAAGAGGAAATAAAAAGAGTAAAAAAAGCCATGGAAAAAGCTGCCAAAGAAATGGACTTTATTCAAGCAGCAGCTTTACGCGACCGTTTACAGACTCTCCAAAAAATGCTAAAGGGAAAAAATAATTCCTAGGATTTTACTTTCTCCGCCTTTTGTGAAGCGTGATAATCGGCAAGGAATTTTTCCAGGCCTATATCGGTAAGCGGATGCTTTAACAGTGCCATAATGGAACTCAAAGGGCAGGTGGCTACATCGGCCCCATATTCAGCACATTTTACAATATGAACAGGATGCCTGATAGATGCAGCAAGTATTTCACATTTATAATTGTAATTATCAAAAATCAAACGAATCTGCGCGATAAGCTCCATCCCATCGGTGGCAATATCATCCAATCTGCCAATAAACGGAGAAACATAAGCAGCTCCTGCTTTAGCAGCCAATAAAGCCTGCCCGGCTGTAAATATAAGTGTACAGTTTACTTTTACTCCTTCTCCATGCAGGTATTTTATTGCCTTCACCCCATCTTTAATCATAGGGATTTTAACCACGATCCGGGGATGTATTTTTACCAGTTCGGCAGCCTCTTTCAGCATACCGTCATAATTGGTGGATATTACTTCAGCACTTACATCGCCGGTTACTATTTCACAAATTTTACGGTAATGGTCCATTATATTTTGTTTGCCTACAATACCCTCCTTAGCCATTAGCGAAGGGTTAGTAGTAACTCCATCAAGCACACCCAGCTCTTGTGCTTCCTTTATTTGTGCCAGATTGGCTGTATCAATAAAAAATTTCATGTTTTTTCTATTTAGATAGCAAACATACAACTTTAAGATTTTCCGGCAAAGCATTTTATCCGGCACATCTCTGCCTGAACAGTTTATACCTGTTCAAAAAACATTGTTTTGTCTTTTTTAGCCCCTGCTTGGGCTTTTGGGTATGTGTATCCTGGATACTGCGTGTATCGCTATAAGCTGCACACTTTTGATGCGCTGCGCAGCCCGCTAAAAGATAAGCGGAAAACAAAACAACAGCTATAATCGAAATCGTTTTTCTCTTCATAAAAAATAATATAAGTAAGTAACAGAATCAGGATTGCACTGCAAATTTACAATTTTTAAAATATGCAGCCCAAAATAATTACGATATAAGGTGTGGAGTGTATGCAAACCCTGTAGCCATAAGCCGTGCAAAACAGTAGTTTGTGGCTACACAAACGAGTAATAAATTCTTTCATTACCTGGATGCGTATATGGGCCCCCGGTGTGAATCGGCATAAGCAGGGCAACGACCATGGCTGGCGCATGAATCAAGAAACAGAACAGCAATAATTACTGCTAAAACGAGTTTTACGTGATTGGTTTTCATAGGCTTTGATTTTTAAAGCTACTAGCTACGACATGATAGCCAACAGCCCTGTTATATAGCATTCCTACGTAAACTTTTTATTAGGGTTACAAAAAATAACCGGGAAGCGCCGCCATTAGCAATTAGCCATTTTGCCCGGCGCTATATAAATCGTGATTCACCACGCCCACTATTTTCCCTTTCAACTTTTTATTAATGAATGGAGAATTATAGGATAGCGATTGTATGTTCTCTTTTTTTTAATATCCATTC
>Ga0206994_1128_pt1 | contig 14657 bp, 19 predicted proteins | sample Alteio_BWMinCont_4_FD_153485 | JGI IMG/M metagenome (GOLD analysis project Ga0206994, IMG submission 153485) | Enriched cells from forest soil in Barre Woods Harvard Forest LTER site, Petersham, Massachusetts, United States -... | ecosystem: Environmental > Terrestrial > Soil > Temperate forest >...
GCATTATTTACAAGTAAGCTGGTGGTGGTATTTGATAGTGTTCGTTGGGCCGGATATTAGCATGATCGGTTATTTAGCCGGGAATAAAATTGGTGCAGCATGTTACAACCTTTTTCACCACAAAGGAATAGCCATTGCAATTTTAATGATAGGGATTTTTTTAAGCAACTGGAATATGGAAGTGATAGGATTAGTATTATTCGGCCATTCATCATTGGATAGATTTGCAGGATATGGATTAAAATACGATGAAGGGTTTAAGTTTACAAGTTTAGGGAAGATTGGAAAAGAGGAATAGTGTAAATAATCAATGTCCAATTTTTCAAGTTTCAAGTTTCAAGTTTTTAATACCTCACCTATGCAAACTAAAAAATATGATCTTGAAGATCGTTTGGTTGATTTTACCTGTCGAATGATTGATGTTGTTGAAACCTTGCCAAATACAAGAGCTGGAAATTATATCGCCGGACAATTAATACGCTCTTGTCATTCACCTACATTTAATTACGGCGAAGTGCAAGCGGCAGAATCCAGAAATGATTTTATTCATAAAATGGGGATTGTACTGAAAGAATTAAAAGAATGTAGAACAGCGTTGAAAGTGATAATTAAAAAAGTAATGATAAAGCCAGTAGAAAAGCTTGATGGTATTTATAAAGAAACGGAAGAACTAATCGCAATTGTTGCTAAAAGTATAGACACAGCTATTAAAAATAAAGAGAATAAATAATGTTCAACGCTCAATTTTCAATATTCAATGCTCAACAGAGGAGCCTAAAAATTTAAAGGAGTTGAAAATTGAACATTGACGCATTGAGAATTGAACATTTAAAAGTAAAACACGAGATAATTTAACCATAATAATGGCAAAAGAAAAAAACAAAGAAGAGTACCTCCACAGCGATTCCGGCATCAGCGGACAATACAAAACATGGTTTTTGGATTATGCCAGCTATGTAATATTAGAAAGAGCCGTGCCTGCACTGGAAGACGGATTAAAGCCTGTGCAAAGAAGAATTTTGCACGCCATGAAGGAAATGGATGATGGCCGCTTTAATAAAGTAGCCAATATCATCGGACAAAGCATGCAGTACCATCCGCATGGTGATGCGAGTATCGGCGATGCCTTGGTGAATCTCGGACAAAAAGATCTCTTAATAGAAACCCAAGGAAACTGGGGCGATGTACGCACAGGCGATGACGCAGCAGCAGCACGTTATATCGAGGCACGTTTAAGCAAGTTTGCTTTGGAAGTTGCCTTTAATGCAAAGACTACTAACTGGCAACTGAGCTACGATGGTAGAAAAAATGAACCGGTTACTTTGCCAATGAAATTCCCATTGCTATTGGCGCAGGGTGCAGAAGGTATTGCGGTTGGTTTGGCGACAAAAATATTACCACATAATTTTTGTGAGCTGATAGACGCTTCTATCAAATATTTAAAAGGAAAAAAGTTTGATATCTATCCTGATTTTCAAACAGGCGGCACGATGGATGCGAGCAATTACAATGATGGTAAGCGCGGTGGCAAAGTAAGAGTGCGTGCGGTGATAGAAGAGCAGGATAAAAAAACATTGGTTATAAGAAATGTTCCTTACGGTGTTACTACAACACAGTTGATGGAAAGCATTGTAAAAGCAACCGACCAGGGAAAAATAAAAATTAAAAAAGTAACCGATCATACGGCTGCTGAAGTAGAAATTATTATTGAGCTGGCACCGGGTATTTCTCCGGATATCACCATCGATGCCTTGTATGCTTTTACAGATTGCGAAGTGAGCATTTCTCCGAACGCTTGTGTAATTGTTGATCAGAAACCAATTTTCTTAGGCGCACACGAATTATTAAAGATCTCTGCAGATAATACCAAAGAGCTGTTGAAACGTGAGCTGGAAATTAAGTTGGGCGAGTTACAAGAAAAATGGCACTACACTTCCTTAGAAAAAATATTCTTCGAAGAAAAAATATACAAAGAGCTTGAAAAGAAATATGATACCTGGGAGAAAGTGATCGATGGTATCAATAAAGCATTCGAGCCATTTAAAAAAGTATTAAAGCGCGAAATTACAAGAGAAGATATCGTTAAGCTGACGGATAAGCCGGTGCGCCGTATCTATAAACTGGATATCGACGAATTAACAGCGCAGATCAAATCTTTAGAAGCAGAGATCAAACAAGTGAAACATGATATTGCTAACCTGGTTGATTATGCCGTTGCTTATTACGACGCTTTATTAAAAAAATTCGGCAAGGGCAGGGAACGCAAAACGGAGATCAAACAATTTGACACCGTGCAGGCTAAGTCTGTCGCTATTGCGAATATTAAATTATACGTGAACTATGCCGATGGTTTTATCGGTAGTGGTTTAAAGAAAGACGAATTTGTTGCAGAAGTATCCGACCTGGATGATATCATCGCCTTCACCAAGGGCGGTATCATGAAAGTGGTGCGCGTAGCCGACAAAGTATTTATCGGCAAGGATATCATTCATGTGGCCGTGTTCCAGAAAAATGATGAGCGCACTACCTACAACATGATTTATGTAGATGGTAAAACGGGCGTAAGCTTTGCCAAGCGTTTTAATGTAACAGGAGTTACCCGTGATAGAGAATATCCATTGGCGAAAGATGAGGAAAAAAGCAAAGTGCATTATTTTTCTGCCAATGCTAACGGTGAGGCGGAGACGGTAAAAATTACGTTGAGTCCGAATTGTGCGGCAAAAAATAAAGAGCTGGAATTTTCTTTCGGCGACCAGGAGATCAAGGGACGTAGCAGTGTAGGTAATATCGTAACAAAATATCCTATCAAGACCGTTAAATTCAAAGAAGCCGGCAAATCTACGCTGGATGCTAAAAAACTTTGGTTCGATGATAAATTCGGCAGACTGAATACCGAAGAAAAAGGAACCTACTTAGGCAAGTTCGATGCGGAAGACAGGCTGCTCGTTATGTACAACGATGGTAATTACCAGATAACCGACCAGGAACTAACACAGCGTTTTGATACGGAGAAAGTGATACTCATAGAAAAATTCAACCCTAATAAAATAGTTACTGCCGTTTACCTGGATAACGATAAGTTACAGTACAATATCAAGCGTTTTAAAATTGAAACAACAACGCTCCACAACAAATTCTTCTTCATCAAAGAAGGCGATGGCAATCGTTTGGAAGCAGTCACAACCCAGGAAGAACCCGTACTCGTGGTACAAAGTGGCCGCGGACAACAAGTGCGCCTCAACAAATTCAAGCCGGCTAAGTTAGTAGAAGTAATGGGCTGGAAGGCAGTAGGAGCCAAACTAACAGAGTACAGTAAAAGCATGGATTTTGCCTGGGAGAAGAATGATAAGGACAATTTGCAAACAGATCTTTTTGAATAAATGGTTTTTGTTTACCGGCATTTGTATTTCATAGCGGCATCGTTGTGTCACTCACTTGTGCGGCATACCTATGATGAACTTCTACTAAGATTTGTAAAAATATACTAAAATTATGGCTAAGAGAAAACCAGTACTACCAGAAGTGTATAAAGAACTTACTATATTGACTACTAGTAAAGAAGAATTCAAAGTTGAACTTGAGAAAAGAATCGAAAGAGGGCAAGAAATCCTTGATACACAAATTCAATCTGTTCCTCAATTCGAAGAAGTCAAACAAACCTTTTATAATTGGAGCAGCTTTAACGCAGAATTATTGAAACAATCATTTAATAATCCCGATAATGAATATAAGATTGATTATGAAAGGGTAAATTCATTTTCTTTTGGACTAATAGGAGGCAGAACTTCGGTAGCAGAAGAAATTCAAACATTCAGAGGGAAAATTACAAATAAGATAAATAATTTAAAACAATTAGTAGAGAAACTTCCTTTATTAAAATCTGAATTTGATGAGCAAGTAAAAACATCAAAAAATTCGCAGATAGATTTTGATAATGCAAGTGTTTTTATTGTTCACGGACATGACGAAGAAGCACAGGTCAAAGTAGCTAGATTTATTGAGAAACTAGGATTTAAACCAATCATTTTGCATGAACAAGCCAGTTCAGGAAGAACTATCATTGAAAAAATTGAAGAATATTCTAACGTTGGGTTTGGTATAGTTCTTTATACTCCATGTGATATTGGGGGAAAACAGATACATCCTCCTCAATTGAAACCCAGAGCAAGACAAAATGTAGTATTTGAACACGGTTATTTAATTGGCAAAATTGGAAGAAATAATGTTTGTGCACTTGTTAAAGGTACTGTTGAAACACCTAATGATATTTCTGGCGTTGTATATGTAGAAATGGATGCTGCTGATACTTGGCATTTTAAAATTGCAAAAGAATTAAAAAGTTCTGGTTATGATGTTGATATGAACAAAATATAATTTATTAATAAATCATGAATACAGCGAAAAAATTATTGGTTAAATCATTATTAAAATGGCAGAATGATCTTGAGAAGTTTGAGCCGCCGATGCCATTCGTATTTGAAATTAATTCTAGCATGCTTGATAACCCATTAAAAATTAAAGAATTCTTAAAAAAAATTAAATCAATTGATGGTTCATGTATCTATAAAATACTCATCCAGAATAAAAATTATTGTGACTTAATCAAAAAGAAATTTGATCAATTCCAAATAGATAATAAATTAAAAGAAAAAGGAATCAAAAGGCATGTGTCGAGATTTATGAAAGAAGAAAGTGAGTGTATATATGTAGGGAGCAAAAGAAAAAATATAGCACAAAGAATTAACCAGCATCTTGGCTATGGAACAGCTAGAACTTATTCATTAGATTTAAGGTTTTGGTTTCCACCAAAAATTAAAATAATAATTGAGATATACATGGTTAAATTAGATAATGATTTATTAGTTGCTCTCGAACAAAAAATGTGGGCTAATTCTAAACCAATGTTTGGTAAACAAGGAGGACTATAATTCTTTCCGCCGATGTAGGTGTTCTATATACTTAGAAAGTAAATCTAATAAACCGTGAACGCCGCCGTCTGGTCTCCGACCAACGGCACAACAATTATAAATTGTAAAGTGTATTTAAAATCCTAAAGGCCGTTGGTCGGAGACCAGACGGCGGCTACAATCCTCCTCTTAATTATTTAAAAGCTTTGCCTTTTGCGTATCAAACCCCCTCACTGGCGCAGATATGCGGCGTTGATATTGTGCGTGGCGTATCTGTGCCAAGTATAGCAAGTGTTCTGGATATATTATGTAAAAATTTTGCGACCAAAACTCTCTCATAAATCGTAGCGTATTTTTATTCTCTTATATTTACACAAAAAATCTATGAAAAACAAGAAAGGTTTATTGATTATTCTCGTTCTATTTGCTTTTACAGTACTTACTTCTTTTAAAATGTTTATCCCGCATGAAAACTTAAATCATAGAAACTGGATCCCTGAAGATTTTGATCCCCAAAAATGTACTTTATTAATTGAGAAACATCCGCTCAACGAAAAATATAATAACGGCATGATCGAATATCTCCAAAAAGAATACCCATGGAAGTTTGAGGTTGCAACTTATGAAGACATAAAAAATAATAGCAAATACCAAGACAAAAAAATATATCAGTTTGTTGTGTTGTGGGAGGATATTAATGTGAAAAATCCCTATACTACGGAACGATCTATAATAACCTATCATGATCTGGAAGGACATTTTTGGGATCGCAGCACCGATAAACAATATTCGGAATCAGGCTATTCCCTTAACCGTGGAATGACGGCATACAAAAAAATCATCAGTGAACTTGTAGATAATTTTAAAGATAAAAAATAAATACACAATCATAGAACTAGCTTTATAATAGTAATAAAGGGGCCAATAGGCCTCTTTATTCTTTTGTATATGAGGTCCTCCCTGGCAATAGTTTATAATTCCCCAACTGGCGCAGATATGCGGCGTTGATATTGTGCGTGGCGTATCTGTGCTAAGTCTGAAATAAATTCAACGAATAACTAAACAATTAAGTTATGTCATTTCAAGCATACATAGATAATATCAAAACAAAGACAGGCAAAAGCCCTGATGATTTCAAAAAACTGGCAGAAAAAAAAGGCTTTCTCAAAGCCGGACAACTGGTAAAAAATGTAAAGGCAACTGAAATTACAAATTGGCTGAAGGAAGAATTTGAGTTAGGTCACGGGCACGCGATGGCTATTTATGCAACATTCAAAGGTAGAAAGGACTAACTGGATCGATATCTTGATTAGACTATTATTTTCGCGGGTTTAATTATATTTACAGCAAATTAAAAAAATGACAATCCGTTACCAGGCAGAAAAAAAATACTTCATAGATTTTTACAGGCAATATTATTTTAAAGATAATTTAACGGGCAAAAGGCTTGCCACTATATTGATAGTAGGTTGGGCTGTATCTTCATATTTAGGTTCAGTATTTACACCTAAAGGAGCATGGTATGTGATCGGATTTTTATTGGGTGCGGGGCTTGTGTATACCTGGCAATTTATTATCCCATATTTTAAACAAGTAAAAAAAATTAAGCCTTACGAAGATAAATTACCTGCAGGTGTTAAACTTACTATTGTAGAGGAAGGGATAGATGTTGAATACGGTTCGGATCATTTTTTTTGTAAATGGGAAGATGCATTTATTACTGCCGGCAATGATAAATATATTTCATTCGTTTTATTTCATGAAACTTATAAAGGTTTCGTGATCCCAAAAAATGTATTTGCATCTTCAGAAGAAGCAGACCTATTTCAAAATAAAATTTATAATGAAATTGCAAAGGCAAAGCGAAATATTCCTGTTCCTCCAGCAGTGAATGATGGGAGCCAGTTATACAAAAGAGGGTGGCTATGCCTGATCCCGCTTATCGGTGCCTTTGTTGGCATTGGATTATTCATTTTGGGTATCGTCAAATACAAAAATATAAAGCTTATACTTATCGGATCGGGTGGTATACTATTTACTGTAGCAGTATACGGACTAATGTTTTATCAAATGACGTATAGTAAAACTGGCCGCGAAAGTACTGCTAAACTGGCCAGAATAGAATTAAATGACGTGATGAAAAGTGTTGAATTTTATAAACTTCAAAATGGTACTTATCCCGATAGCTTATGGCAGCTTTTAGATCATAATAATCTCATCAATATATGTGACCCTATAGAATCTTTCGGAAGCGCCAAGCTGTTTAATCATAAAAGGATAGGGAATAAGTACACATTGTTTTCCTCTGGTGTTGACCTGATACCAAATACAAGTGATGATATTTATCCAGACGCAGTATTTCTTGATAGTTCTAAAATAGGACTTATAAGAAGTGGTACCAAATAGTACAATAGTCTTAATTGCTTTATTTTAACTTCTTACAGCCCTTTACTGGCGAAAGTTTTCCTTAAATTTATTAGTCCACCAATTTTGTAGATTAATACAATCTACTTATTTTCGTTTTACAAATGCCAAAAACCACAACGAATATGAGTACAAACAACATTCAAACAACAGCTACAAATAAAACATCCGGCTGGTCGGAATTCTGGTCAAAGGAAGATTGGTGGGCCGTTTGGCTTGGACTGGGCATTGTTTTACTTGCCTATGTATTTTATCTTTCGGGCTCCAGCATTTCATGGATCGCGGTAGCGCCGGCCAAATGGTCGAACTTTTCACAGTTGGCTACGCAATTATCAACTACCGGCATTCGCTACCTGGCTTTATTGGCCGCTTTGCTGTTACTTTTTACTATTGTGATCAAATTCATCGGGCAAAAACCAACCGAATTTATTCCGGCATTTATTTTCATCTTTGTTTTGCCCAACTGGCGCAGATATGCGGCGTTGATATTGTGCGTGGCGTATCTGTGCCAAGTTTTCTGCCGCTATGGGTGTTCCTTAATAATTAGAAATCAAATCTATTAACCCGCGGACGACGCCATCTAGTCTCCGACCAACGGCACAACAATTATAAATTATAAAATATATTTTAAAAATACTAAAGGCCGTTGGACGAAGGCCAGACAAAAGGGTAGTGCATCAAAATCCATATTTGAAATTTAATGCCCCAAAGCGATCCCCGTTGCACTACCATACCCAAGTGTATCAATAACGCTGTTTTTCCAGTAAACAGCATCGTTATAGCCGCCATTGCCGCAAGTATAAACAGTATTGCCGGATACAGCAATACCCGTAGCATCCGAGCCATTTGGCAGCATAACAGCAACACCATTTTTCCAATATGCAGCCTGGTTAGGGCCAAGCGCAGAATACCCCACCAGGTACACATCTGTTCCTGATAATACCATTGAGTTGATAATGGCGGCACCACCAAGTATTTGTTCTGCACCGTTGATCCAATACACATCACCGTCGGTTAAAGATGTGCCCGCTACGTAAATATTAGTACCTGATACAGCAATAGCTTTTGGCATATAAGCATTTGGGATGCTTACCCGGTTGCCATTTTTCCAATAAACGCCAAATTCGTTTCTGTAATTAATACCTATTATACCTGCAATATAGACATCGCCATTGGATACAAAAACAGCATAGGTTGTTGCGGCTGTAACCGTATCGGTTGATTGTGTAAGATTTACCTGCACTCCGTTTTTCCAATAAATGGCAGCCGCTGTAGCTGTACTAAGACTGGCTGCAGTATAACCGGTAACATATACATCTGCGCCGTCAACAAAAAAACCTGTTGTGCCCATTGCATTGGGAAGAGTAGTTACAACGCCATTCTTTGCATAAAAATCAGATCCTAATGTATAGATATCATTTCCTGACACGATAATATTATTTAGTGGCGAAGTGACAGGAACAGCTTTCTTGTTTTTCCAATAAACTGCACCGCTATAGGTAGAATCTTGTAAACTCCCAGATATATAAACATCGGTAAAAGAACCGTTTTTATTGGTACAGGAAGAAATAATGATAGAGGATAGTACGGCAATTACAACAATAGGTATTTTCATTTTTTTATTTTCAGGGTCAATAGAATAACAAAAATACAAAAGGTTAGTGTAAATTCCTCAAGTTAATACTGTTCAAATTACTTACCCTCACTGGCGCAAATTATCCTTCGGAAGATTTGCGCCAGTGAGGGTAAATTTATTAGTCCACTAATTTGGTAGATTAATAGGATCTACTTATTTTCGTTTTCTAATTTAACTGACATGAGTACAAACAACACAGAAATAGCAGATACAAATAAAACCTCTAGTTGGTCGGAATTCTGGTCGAAGGAAGATTGGTGGGCGGTTTGGCTTGGCCTCGGCATTGTTATTCTTGCCTATGTCTTTTACCTTTCCGGCTCAAGCATCTCATGGATCGCGGTAGCTCCGGCTAAATGGTTAAACTTTTCACAGTTGGCCACGCAATTATCAACTACCGGCATTCGGTACCTTGCTTTGCTTGCGGCTTTGCTGATACTTTTCACTATCGTAATAAAATTCATCGGACAAAAACCCAAGGAATTTATTCCAGCATTTATTTTCATCTTTATATTGTCGGCTATCATCTACATATTAGGTAACTGGGATCAGGCCAGTCATTATAATTTGGAACCGCCATTGGTGGCACTTGTTATTGGATTGCTTATTTCAAATGTAATTGGATTGCCACGTTGGCTCGATGCCGGTTTCCGCGTTGAGTTTTATATTAAATTGGGCATTGTTTTACTGGGCGCAACTTTACCTTTCACATTAATTATCTGGGCCGGGCCGGTTGCTATTTTGCAGGCTTCGATCGTTTCTTTAGTTACCTTTTTTGTTATCTTCTTCACTGCACGCAAGCTTGGTCTTGACCATCGGTTAGCAGCAGTATTAGGAGCGGGTGGAGCTGTCTGCGGTGTTTCGGCATCTATCGCAGTTGGCGGTGCCGTACGCGCTAAGAAAGAAGATCCGCCGATCGCTATAACATTGGTTGTATTGTGGGCAATCATTTTCATTTTTGCATTGCCATTAATTTCACGCGTACTTGAGTTGCCAACAGGTGTAGCCGGCGCATGGATCGGTACATCTGAATTTGCGGATGCTGCAGGTTTAGCTGCTGCTCAATCTTACGGCGGATTAGCAGGTGGACATATTGCAGGGACAGCAGATCAGGCACTTGCATCTTACACACTAATTAAGGTTATCGGGCGAGATATCTGGATCGGTATTTGGTCGTTTGTATTGGCACTTGTTGCAGTTACTGTTTGGGAACGCAATGAAACCAATTCAAAAGTTGAGGTTAGCCAGATATGGTTGCGCTTTCCAAAATTCGTATTCGGTTTTTTGATTGCTTCGATATTAACTACATTGATCGTTCACGGAAATTCATTGGCTGATTACAACAAAATAGTGAAACCAGCTCTTATCGCACCAATCACGTCGTTGCGAACATGGGCATTCACTTTTAGTTTTTTAAGCATTGGTCTTACAACACGTTTTCGTGAATTGGCGAATGCCGGTATCAAACCGTTTATCGCATTCACTGCCGGTGTTTTGGTGAACGTAGTTTTAGGATATGTTTTATCTGTAATTGTTTTCGGTCATTACTGGTCAACCATTGTAACGCATTAATGCATGAATATTTTAAAATCCATTCAATTCACTAAGTCCGGGTCAGTGTCGATTTGCCAGAACTGCGCACATTTCCAAAACGATCCGGCGCTCATAGAAGCGGCATATCCCGGACTCACGATCATGAGTTCAGGATATGCTTCCGTGAGAGATAAAGATGGTATTTGCAATTTTAATCAATTGTATCTTTCTGCACGGGATAGTTGTCCGCACTTTTCCGCCAGAGGTGTAAGTCTTCCGAAATAAAAAAAAATCCCGATAGCACCTACCGGGAAAAAACTGACTACAGCTTTTAAAACCTTTAAGACACCTGGATCTCTTTCTTTTCTTTAGCTGGATTATCTGTTTTTGGAATGTTTAATTGAAGGATGCCGTCTTTGTATGTCGCGGATACTTCATTATCTTTCGCGTTTTCCGGTAACCGGAAAGAACGGGTGAAAGAATTGTAGCTGTATTCTCTACGGCTATACTCGCGCTTTGCATCTTCATCCTTACTTTGTGTTTCTGTTTCTGCACTGATGGTGAGTACATCATCTTCCACATTTACTTTAAAATCTTCCTTCTTAAAACCGGGAGCAACAACATCTACACAAAAACATTTATCATCTTCTGAAATGTTTACAGAAGGGAATGTTTTACCCAGATTATTGTTCCAGTTTCCTGTAAAGATATTTTCGACGTCAAAGAAATCCCTCAACCATGGATCAACTTTATTGCCAGTTGTTTTTACCAAAGTGTTGTTCATAATTACCTCCTTTTTGTTTGTAAGAAGAAACGCAAAGCTTGTGCCATAGACGTTTTATTCTGTCAATAATTATTGACATTTATGGGTACTGAAGTAGTACCCTCACTAGCCTATAAACGAGCAACTAAATATTCTGTATATTTAGTTTTTTCAACAAAACTTGCGATGAACAACACCTGGCTCCAACATAAAAATGCGACAAGACTCGATATCTATATTCATCAGATCTATCAACATAAAATGGATCCTGATCTTGTAATAGAAGATACTAAAGCTATCAAAAGTTTAATAGATCGTATTGAGCAGCTTCCTGCAGATGGAGATATGATGAAATCCTTCGGACCTGATGCCGAAGAGATCGATCTTTGTTTTTATTACGAAGGTAAATGCCAACAAATAGAGATCTACCAGGGGAAATTTAAAACACCATCAACAGGTTTTAATTCCAACGCAAATGAATCAGAGAGAAAACTCTATGATGATATTGTTGCTTTACTTTTCCCTTCTATCAATAAACAACTATTAAAAATAGAAGAGCTGAAATTAAAATTCAACAACTTTTCAATCACTTACAAAGGAAATGAGTTGACCGATATGGCACCGGTAACTGCATCATTCACAAAAGATAAATTTGTTATAAAAGACAAAAATGATAAAGAGCAACTGGTGGCCATCATATCCGGTCAATTAACTCCGCAACCACTGCTAATAAAAGTAAACCATTCGGAAATGGAAATACTTACTTATCAAACCAAAGAACAACAAAGATTATATCCCGATTATTTTCAGTTAGTTCCTAAAAACTAGTTGTAAATAAATTCCTTTGCGTACTTCACTTGCACTGCTTAATTATTTGCCGTACTGCTTATCCGTTACATGTTCCATCCAATCAACAGGTGAACCATTTAGTTTTTCCTGAATGGCGATATGACTCATTGCTGTAGTAGCTGTTGCTCCGTGCCAATGCTTTTCTCCGGGCGAGAACCAAATTATATCACCTTGATGTATTTCTTCAATTGTACCACCTTCGCGTTGTACCCATCCCGAACCCGCAGTAATAATTAAAGTCTGACCCAATGGATGGGTGTGCCATGCAGTGCGTGCACCAGGCTCAAATGTAACCAGCGCCATCGCCACACGTGCCGGATCCGGTGGTGTAAAAAGTGGATCAATTCTTACTGCACCTGTAAAATATTCTGTTGGGCCTTTTCCTGAAGGCTGTGATCCGCTGCGTTTGATTTCCATAATTATTATTCATTATTTAAAAAACAATATTTTAGCTGATGAAGTTTTATACAAGTTAAGCATTTACTCATTTACTGAAATTTTGTAATAAATTCGTTACAACTTAACCTTCAGGAACAATGCAGGATATCATAAAAAAATTCAAATTCAAAAATAGCGGCATAGTTTGTAATGCTCCCGCACCAATTGAAGCTGCGTTAAAGAAACAAGGCTTCAAAACAAGTTTTGATAAAAAAGCAAAGAGTGCTAATACATTAGTCTTCATCAATAACAACAAAGAGTATTTGAATTTTCTTACGACGAACTTAAAAAATATTGAACCTGATAGCGTTTTATGGTTCGCTTATCCGAAAGGAACTTCAAAAATAAAAACAGACATCAATAGAGATACCATTCGTTTAACAGGAGAAGAATTTGGTATCACCACAGTAACAGCTATTTCCATTGACGATACATGGAGCGCCTTACGTTTTAGACCAATTGACAAAGTTGGAAAGTAATCATCACAAACATCAATCAAACAATTTTATCGAATGATAGATCAACCCAACAATTTTATTTCCGACTATAGTACACTTCAGGCCAATCTTTACCTTCTTGCCACTGATTTTGAATCTTTAAAAAAATACCTGCAGGGATATACAGAAGATGGTATTTATAATGAATGTTTAGAAGGAATAAGAGAACCTATGGCAGAATTTCCTGCGATAATCCGCAGCGGACAATTACCAGCCAAAGTGATCGCAAAAATTTTCGAATGCTATTTTCTTATGGAAGAAATGGCAAGATATCCTTATCCTACAAATAATGTTGAAGCATTTAAAAATGATAAAGGCTGGAATAAAGTAAGACAATTGGCGAAAGAAGCAGCAGATGCGTTAGAAGATCTAAAAAAAGTAAACTAATAAATTCTTTTGTTTACACTGTATGTTGCTGAATAATACTTTCTAACTGACTGGCAGGAATTACACCAGATTGCCGCCATTTTATTGCCCCATTCTGAAAAAGAATAAGTGTCGGTACGCCTTGTATTTGATAAGCACTTGCTACCGCAGGATTTTTATCTATATCAATCTTAATAATGGTCGCTTTATCACCGATCTTCTTTTTCAATTCTTCCAAAATTGGTTTCATCATTTTACAAGGACCGCACCATTCTGCGGAAAAGTCTACCAATAAGGGTTTGGATGATTTGATTAGTTCTGAAAAAGTTGACATATAATTTGATGTTTAAAATAAGCCTGTTACAATTTAATCAATTATAATACCAATAATAATAATATCCGGCTTATTAAGTATTGTAAAAAAGCGGTGTTATCTAATTGTCAACATCATATTTTAGGTACAAACAAATTGAGAAATCAGTACTTTTGCGCACTTTATATAATACACTAGCGCATTAAATACTAACATGACCGTAGAACAATTACGCAAAATAAAATTAGAAAAAGTTGCAGACAAAGCTACCAGGTGGATAGGATCTACAACATCGCTCGTAGTGCATACTATTGCGTTTATAATATCATTTTCTCTGCCATTCACACACATTATCACTTTTGAGGAAATGCTGCTGGTATTAACTACCATAGTTTCCCTTGAAGCAATTTACTTATCAATTTTTATACAAATGTCTGTCAACAAAAACAGTCAGGATATTGAGATCATCCAGGAAGATGTAGGAGAAATACAGGAAGATATTGAAATCATTCAGGAAGACGTAGAGGAGATACAGGAAGATATCGAAGAAATGGAAGAAGAAAATGATGAAGAGCTTGTAGATGATGCTATAATCGAAAGGAAAGAAGCGGATGCATTGGCCGCAATACAATCGATTCTTGTAAAATTACAAGGTGAGATCGAAATGTTGAAACATAAATAAAACATTAATAAAAAAAATGCGATGATTTAATAATTAAATCATCGCATTTTTTTTATTGAATACATTCTAATTAGGTATTATCACTACTTTAAAACCAACAGGATTACCAAGGGCATCTGAAGGATCGGTATTTGCAAATATTCCTGTAGCACTAACATCTACCTGTAAATAGCCATTACCATGTGAATCTAATCCTGTTATGTAAGTATAATCAACACCGGTATATGTAAACGGCATTAATGTTTCTGTCGC
>Ga0206994_1130_pt1 | contig 14610 bp, 15 predicted proteins | sample Alteio_BWMinCont_4_FD_153485 | JGI IMG/M metagenome (GOLD analysis project Ga0206994, IMG submission 153485) | Enriched cells from forest soil in Barre Woods Harvard Forest LTER site, Petersham, Massachusetts, United States -... | ecosystem: Environmental > Terrestrial > Soil > Temperate forest >...
GCAAAATATTTAGGATGAAAATTTTAGTATTCGATAACTACGATTCTTTTACATACAATTTGGTTCATTTGGTTGAAAAGATAATGCATCAAAAAGTAGATGTCTTTCGCAATGATCAAATTCCATTGGAAAAAGTAAAAGACTATGATAAAATAATTTTATCACCGGGTCCTGGTGTGCCGAGCGAAGCAGGTTTATTATTACCACTGATAAAAGAGTATGCGCCAACAAAATCTATATTAGGTGTATGTTTAGGTCATCAGGCAATTGGCGAGGCTTTTGGTGGTAAGCTAACAAATTTAAAATCGGTGTACCATGGCGTAGCAACACCCATAAAAATTATCAACCAGAAATCACAGGTCTTACATGGGTTGGGAGATGAAGTTGAAGTCGGAAGATACCATAGCTGGATTATTGCTAACGAAGGATTCCCGGCTGAGTTAGAAATAACAGCTACAGATGAAAATGGTTATGTAATGGCATTGCAACATAAAAAGTATGATGTGCAGGGTGTGCAGTTTCATCCCGAAAGTGTGTTAACACCGAATGGTGAACAAATGTTAAGAAACTGGTTGGAATAGGAAACCCCCAACCCCCTGAAGGGGGCTTTGGAGCGTAATTATTGAAGTGCTATCAATTTGAAAATAAATTTATAACTATTAAACTACAAAAGCCCCCTTCAGGGGGTTGGGGGTTATGAAAAAAATATTAAATTATTTATTCGAACATAAAAACCTTTCGAGAGAGCAGGCTAAAGAAGTATTATTAAATATTTCTAAAAGTATGTACAGCGAAAGTGAAATAGCTGCCTTTGTAACGGTATACCTTATGCGCAGTATTACTATTGAAGAACTGCAAGGTTTCAGAGATGCATTGTTAGAATTGTGTGTGCCTGTAAATCTTCATGAGCATGATGTAATGGATATTGTTGGCACAGGTGGAGACGGAAAAGATACTTTCAATATTTCGACACTAAGTTGCTTTATTGTGGCGGGTACCGGAAATAAAGTTGCCAAGCATGGTAACTACGGAGCATCTTCTATCAGCGGCTCATCGAACGTGATGGAGCAAATAGGCTACAAGTTCAAAAATGATGTTTCTGTATTAAAAAAAGAAATTGAAACGGCGAATATTTGTTTCTTGCATGCCCCTTTATTTCACCCTGCATTAAAAGTTGTTGGCCCGGTAAGAAAGAGTTTAGGGATCAGAACATTTTTTAACATGCTAGGTCCAATGGTTAATCCGGCTATGCCGAAATACCAACTAGTAGGAGTTTACAGTTTAGAGATGGCAAGAATATATAATTACCTGTTGCAACAGAATGAAGGAGCATTCACTATAATACATAGTCTGGATGGTTATGATGAAATATCTTTAACAGGTGATACAAAGATCATTACCAATACAGGTGAAAAAGTAATGACAGCTGAACAATTAGGTAAGAGAACTGTAAATGCAATAGATATAAAAGGCGGAGATACTGTAGAAGCAGCTGCAAAAATATTTCTGGATATTTTGCAAGGTAAAGGCACTGCATCTCAAAATGCGGTGGTATTAGCCAATTCGGCCATGGCATTGCAATGTACAGGTAAGTATAAAGATTATGAAACGTCTTATCAGCTTGCTGCAGAGAGTTTAGAAAGTGGTAAAGCGTATGAGTGCTTAAAAAAATTAGTGAACTAATTGTATTTGTCATTCTGAGCGAAGCGAAGAATCTAATCTTTAAATTATTGTAAGTAATAAATATAAATGAGGAAATTAAAATAGGTTGAATAAGATGCTTCGTTCCTCAGCATGACAAAATTGTAGAACAGACATGAACATACTTGATAAAATAATCGAACAAAAGAAAATCGAAGTCGCTGAAAGAAAATTGACAGCTTCAATTGAACATTTGAAAGAAAGTGCTTTCTATACACGCACTGTTTTGTCATTGAAACAATTTTTATTGGATGAAACAAAAACCGGTATCATTGCTGAGTTTAAAAGAAAGTCACCATCGAAGGGGATTATTAATGATAAGGTTGATGTGGAAGATGTGACAAAAGCTTACACAAAATTTGGCGCCAGCTGTTTATCTGTTTTAACGGACGAACATTTCTTTGGCGGTTCAACAAAGGACCTTAAAATGGCAAGAGTCAATCATATTCCGATTTTAAGAAAAGATTTTATTATTGATGAATACCAGATAGTGGAAGCAAGAGCAATGGGCGCAGATGTTATATTGTTAATAGCAGCTTGCTTAACACCAGTGCGCGTTAAAGAATTGGCAGTCTTTGCAAAAAGCTTGCAACTCGAAGTATTATTAGAAATTCACAACGAAGAAGAGTTGCAACATATTTGCGCTGAAACAGAAATAGTGGGAGTGAACAACAGAGATCTAAAAACATTTACAGTAGATATAAATCGTTCAATTGAATTGAGTAAAAAAATTCCGGCAGATAAAATCAAAATTGCCGAAAGTGGTATTCATGATGTTGAAACAATTTGTATCTTCAAGAAGGCTGGTTTTAAAGGATTCTTAATTGGAGAAAACTTTATGAAACAGCCGGATCCAACGATTGCTTTTGCTGATTTTGTCAACCAACTAAAATTAACAATGCAATGAGATTAAAAGTTTGTGGTATTACGCAGGAAGAACAAATGACACAATTAGTAAGTGTCGGAGCAACTTTTGGTGGGTTTATTTTTTATCCAAAATCTCCCCGTTACGCATTACGTACCATGACGACTAGTCTGATCAAGAAAGAAAATAATATTAATAAAGTAGGTGTATTTGTAAATGCCGCAATTGATACGGTTTTGCAAATGGTAGATGAGTGCCGCTTGCACATGGTGCAATTACACGGAGATGAAACACCAAAATATTGCGAGAAGATCGCAGATTATATTTCTGTTGTAAAAGCTTTTAGAATAAGTGAAACCGATAACATTAGCTGGAGAATACAGGAATACATGAGTGTTTGCGACATGTTTATGTTTGATACGGAAGGAGCCGGATATGGCGGCACAGGTAAAAAGTTCAATTGGGATATGTTGAATGGTGTTGAAGTAGGCAAGCCCTATTTTTTAAGTGGAGGGATAGAACCTGCCGATGCAGAAAAGCTAAAATCATTTATAGTCAAGCCCGAAGCTAAAGCATTATTTGCAGTAGATATTAATAGTAAATTTGAAGTAACAACGGGGATAAAAGATATGGAACTAATTAAAAAATTTGCACAAGAAATAAAATAACAAATATGAATATCAAAGTATGTGGCATTACACAAATGAAACAATTGCAACAATTAGATGGATTGAACATTGATTTTGCAGGATTTATTTTTCATAAAGATTCTCCTCGTTATGTTGGTGATAAAATTTCAAAAGAAGAACTGCAGTCTGCTGATTTTGATGTGAAAAAAGTGGGGGTGTTTGTAAATGCAGGTTACGATGAAATAATGGACGCTGTTGAAGATTATGGGTTAGATATCGTTCAGTTACATGGCGATGAAACACCAGAATTATGTGAACAATTAATGGAAGAAGTAGAAGTAATAAAAGTATTCAATATTGGCAGTGAGGATATTTCTATAGATGAAATGGTAGCGGATTATGATGAAGTATGCGACTATTATTTGTTTGATGCAAAAGTGGGAGATGCTATCGGCGGTACAGGTACAAAATTCGACTGGAAGAAAATTGCAAAAAGCAAAATAGAAAAACCATTCTTTTTAAGCGGCGGCATTAGCGTTGATGATATCGCACAAATAAAAGCGTTTAAACATCCTGATTATTTTGGTATTGATGTGAACAGCAAATTTGAAAAAAGTCCGGGAGTTAAAGACATGGCGTTGCTGTTACAATTGAAGCAAGGATTGAAAGGTAAAAAGTAAAAGCTATGATTCTCGTAAGAACAGCGACTGCGAATGATCTGCCTGCAATGTTGGTTATTTATAATGATATTATAATAAATACAACAGCTGTATATGATTACGAGCCTCATACAATTGAAATGCGCCGGCAATGGTTTACAACAAAACAAGAACAAGGGTTCCCAGTTTTTGTTGCGGAAGAAAATGGGGCGATCGTAGGGTTCAGTTCTTTCGGGACATTCAGAACGTGGGCAGGATTTAAACATACAGTAGAAAACTCCATTTATGTTTCTGCTGAACACAGAGGCAAAGGGATTGGAAAATTACTATTACCTCCTTTGATTGATGCAGCTAAAGAATTGAAACTTCATGCGATTGTTGCCGGTATTGATGCAACAAATGATATTAGTATAACACTACATAAAAAATTCGGTTTTATAGAAGTAGCACATTTTAAAGAAGTAGGTTACAAGTTTGATCGATGGCTGGATTTGGTGTTTATGGAATTGATAGTCTGAACCGTTGATTGAAGCTGATTATTATGATTACGCTGACAAAAAAATCAATTAAATCAGTCTAATCAAATGAATCAATGGTTCTGACAAAACATACGCTAAGATAAAAGCTGAATAAAGGTATACAGCTGAAGTGAGTGACACAACGATGTTTAATTAATAACAAAAAGATGACAACAAAAGAAAATATATTCTCAGTAGATGAACATGGTTATTACGGAGATTTTGGTGGCGCATTTATTCCTGAAATGTTATATCCGAATGTAAAGCAATTGCAGGATGAATATTTGAAGATAATGTATGATGATGCTTTTCAAAAAGAGTTTCAATATTTGTTGAGAGATTATGTAGGCCGCCCATCACCATTATTTTTAGCGGAGAGATTGAGCAAAAAATATGGCACATCCATTTATTTAAAACGCGAAGACCTTAATCATACAGGTGCGCACAAGATCAACAATACCATCGGACAAATTTTATTGGCACAACGTTTAGGCAAGACAAGAATTATTGCCGAGACAGGCGCTGGTCAACATGGTGTTGCAACAGCAACAGTTTGCGCGTTAAAAGGAATGGAATGTATTGTGTACATGGGAGAAAAAGATATAGAGCGCCAGGCACCGAATGTAGCAAGAATGAAAATGTTGGGTGCAAAAGTTATCCCTGCGAAAAGCGGCAGCAAAACACTAAAAGATGCAACGAACGAAGCGATAAGAGATTGGATCAATAATCCGGTTGATACACACTACATAATTGGTAGTGTTGTTGGTCCTCATCCTTATCCGGATATGGTGGCGCGTTTTCAAAGTGTTATCAGCGAAGAAATAAGAAAACAATTATTAGAAAAAACAGGAAGCGAATTACCAACACATGTGGTTGCTTGTGTTGGCGGCGGCAGTAATGCAGCAGGTTCTTTCTATCATTTCTTAGATGATCTTTCCGTAAAGCTTGTTGCAGTTGAAGCAGCGGGACATGGAGTAAATAGCGGCTTAAGTGCAGCAACAACTCAATTAGGAACGCCGGGTATTTTGCATGGCAGTAAAAGTTATGTAATGCAAACAGCAGACGGACAGGTGGTAGAACCACACAGTATTTCAGCAGGATTAGATTATCCGGGTATTGGCCCGTTACATGCACATTTATATAAAAGCGGACGTGGTATTTTTATGAGTGCCACTGATGATCAGTCATTAGCAGCAGCATTTGAGTTAACAACTTTGGAAGGAATTATTCCTGCATTGGAATCTGCACATGCACTACACGCACTGAATGATATCAAATTTGCAAAAACAGATGTGGTTGTAGTTTGTTTAAGTGGAAGAGGTGATAAAGATATGGCGACTTATATGACAGCAATGGAGGTGAAAAAGTAATAAGGCAAAAGTGAAAACCAAAAACCAATAATAATGAAAACTAAAAAGGCATTCACACTAAATTATAAAAGCATCAAAGCCCCCTTCAGGGGGTTGGGGGTTATTCTTCTTGTATTATTCGCTTCCTGTAAAGGCGGTACATACATCAATCATTCTCTGAAAGCGGAAAGGATAGGAGATTGCGCTGCAACACTAACAGCCTGCACAATGACAGAAAATACCTTCGGTGAACATTATGAATTCAACCGTTGCCTGGTAGAAGGGTTTAATACGGATGATTATTTAATAGAAAGAAAAGGAGATACACTTGTACTCTCTTTTCCTAAAGAGCAGGCAAATGAGCAAAAGGCATTGTATAAATTAAACCTTGATATACATGCCAGTCCGAAATATAATTTTATAAAATTAGGAACAGAGGTCCTACAGATCACTCCGGTAAATTAATACAATGAGTAAAATACAAGCGCTATTCAAAAATAAAACTAGCAAAGTGCTGAATGTTTATTGCACTGCGGGCTATCCTGAATTAAATAGTACAGTTCCTGTGATGAAAGCATTACAACAAAACGGTGCGGATCTGATTGAAATAGGAATGCCGTACAGCGATCCTTTAGCAGATGGTGAAGTGATACAAGATAGTGGCAGCAAAGCTTTAGCAAATGGCATGACGATCGCCGTTTTATTTGAACAGCTTAAAAATTCATCGAAAGAAATTACAGTTCCTGTCATATTGATGGGCTACATGAACCCGGTAATGCAATACGGCTTCGAAAAATTTTGCGTTAAAGCAGCAGAGGTAGGCGTAAGCGGATTAATATTGCCCGACTTGCCAATCTATGAATTTGAAACACAATACGGATCGATCATAAAAAAATATGGATTGGATTTTATCTTTTTAGTAACACCTGAAACAAGCGAAGAGAGAATAAGAAAAATAGATACGCTGACTACAGGATTTATTTACGCGGTATCATCCTCCTCAACAACGGGTAACAATAAAGCCATTGCAGATCAGGAACCATATTTCAAAAAACTGCAATCCATGAAATTGAACAACCCAATATTAGTTGGCTTTGGAATAAAAGATAAAGCCACTTTTGGCGCAGCTTGTCGCTATACAAACGGTGCTATTATAGGCAGCGCATATATAAAAGCTTTGGCTAATACGAAGGATATCAACACTACAACTAAAGAATTCTTAAATACTGTTTTAGGTTAGTACTTATCCGTAAAACCGTTTAAATTGCATGTTCAATCATTTTTGCTATGAAGCGGATCTTTCTTTTATTAATGGTACTACCTGTTGTAATATTTGCTCAGGTTAAATCAAAAAAAACTACTGAAACAAAACCTGCTGATGGATATACTATTAGTGGAACCGTAACCGGTTATGAAGATGGTGCAATGGTAACCCTATTAAACGGACAAACCGGCGCACAATTAGATCAGACCACCATAACAAAAGGTAAATTTTCTTTTATTGGGAAAATGGATGAACCTGATTTCAGGATATTATTATTTAACGGACAACCACCTTTTATTACACTTTTTTTAGATAATAGTAACCTAAAAATTAAAGGTGATAAAGCAACATTGGATCATGCAGTGGTTACGGGTTCTGTAACTAATAAAATTTTTACTGAGTATAATAATGAAATAACACCTTACCAATATTTATTTAACGATGATGCCCCTTACGATTCAGTAGCAATAGAAAAAGCTGCTGCAATAAGTGAGAATTTTGCAAAAAAATATCCTAACTCAGATGTTGCGGCATTCGCAGTGATTCGTTTTAACCAGGTTACTGAAGATGAAAAAACAACGGAAGAATTATACAATAGCTTAACTGAATCTGTAAAAGGATCCAGCTTAGGTAAATATATTGCACAAGTGATCGCGGATGCACAAAGAACACCCATCGGTTCGAAGGTGCCTGATTTTACTCAAACAGATACAGCAGGTAATCCGGTAAGTCTTTCGTCTTTCCGTGGAAAATATGTGCTGGTTGATTTTTGGGCAAGTTGGTGCAGACCATGCAGAGCAGAAAATCCTAACGTGGTTGCTAATTATGATAAGTATAAAGATAAAAACTTCACTGTCTTAAGCGTATCCTTAGATCAGGCAAAACCGGCTTGGCTCGATGCTATAAAAATGGACGGGTTAGCCTGGACAAATGTCAGTGATCTGCATGGCTGGAGTAATGCGGTTGCACAACAATTCGGTATAATAAATATCCCTCAAAATATTTTAGTAGCGCCCGACGGAACATTAGCGGGTAAAAATTTACGCGGCCCTAAATTGAACAGAAGATTAAGCAGGTTGTTAAAATAATTTTAGTTACCGGCATTTGTATTTCAATTAAGCTTCAGTGGCGTCGCACATTTCATCGGCATAACTTTATTTAACTTTTATCGAAGCGAAGGTTGTTGGTTAGGCGACCACAATGGAGAACACAATAATAACGTATGTTAAAACATTCCCTCTTAAACAAAATATATTTACTTGGCATATTGTTGGCAGTATTGAGTTTACATGCATGTAGCCAATTAGCTAATAATGAAAAGATTGAGACTTATGATCAATACAGAACCCAAAAAATAGAACCAAGAGATAGCCTGTTTATTTTATATACTGTTAGGGAATGGGGAAAGCAGGAATGGTGGACATGGGCTATTCGTACAGATATGTATAAAGTAAAAACAGAAGATATAACTTACTTTATAGGAGGTACATTTTATAGTCCTGATAGAAAAAAAATGATGGTTTGGGTGGGCAAAAAAATACCTAACGTAGCTACAACAACCTTGTATGATAAAAAAGATACAAATATTAATAAATTATGCCCCAATGGAGCGGATACAATATACACCCTGTCTGCTTTGATTGGTATAAGAGATAGCATAGATCAAATATGGAAATTATATCCATTTGACAATGAAGTCGCTGATTGTTTTGATGCTAAGGATAAAGTAATAAATATATTAGGACAATATTACTTTGAAAAAATGAAGACTCATGCGATGTATAGGATGGTACAATCAGGAGAAAAAAAAGGTCAGTTAGAATCTACAACTTATGATTATAACCTGCAAGATAAAGGCTTTTGGGACAAATGTTGGTTATGGGAAAAAGATACTGTTGGGGCTAATAATTTGTATCCTTTTCAATTGAAAGGCTATGACTATAAAGGTATTAAATGTGATACTAAATGTGCCGATCCTTATGATCCTCCAGTTATTAATTATCCACAAGAAATATTAAAGCTATATAAGTAGGAGACGTTGCTAGAAATTAAATAATTCGCACTCAGTGAAACTTAGTGTCCTCAGTGTCTCAGTGGTTAAACCATAAGCTGCCTCTTATACAACTGCACCGTATTCTCCAATCCCAAGTAAAGCGCATCACATATCAATGCATGTCCAATAGATACTTCCAACAATCCGGGAATATTTTGAGCAAAATATTTTAAGTTTTGCAGGTCAAGATCGTGTCCTGCATTAATTCCCAATCCTAATTCATTTGCTTTTTTTGCAGCAGTAATATATGGCTTAATAGCGGCTTCTTTGTTGGTAGCGTATTGTTTAGCATAACCTTCAGTGTACAATTCAATTCTATCAGTTCCTGTAGCAGCAGCACCTTCAACTATTTCAACAACAGGATCAACAAATATGGAAACGCGGATATTTGCTTTTTTAAATACAGCGATCATCTCTTTTAAATAAGCAGCATGTTTAATAGTATCCCAGCCATGGTTAGAAGTTATTTGTCCCAATGCATCAGGTACCAATGTTACCTGTGCGGGTTTGTTGGCCAATACCAGATCAACAAATTTCTGTTCGGTGCAATTGCCTTCGATATTTAGTTCAGTGCTAATTACTTTCTTTAAATCAAAAACATCTGCATAACGAATATGCCTTTCATCCGGCCTCGGATGAACAGTAATTCCCTGTGATCCGAAACGTTCAATATCTAAAGCCGTTTTTACAAGATCTGGATTATTGCCGCCTCTGCTATTACGCAGCGTAGCTATTTTATTTACGTTGACAGATAATTTAGTCATTGTCTATTGTATGAAATTTTATTAAAGGTAACACGTTCATTTTAGTATTTATTCTGCCCATAAAAATAAAACTGACTATGAGGATATAGGAAAGTACACAATGATATTTAACCGCAAAGAACACAAAGAAGCCGCAAAGGAACGCTAAGTCTTCCTTTGCGGCTTCTTTGCGATAACTCCGCGTACTTTGCGGTTTATAGAACTTGATACTCTTTGAGATAACTTTCCCATATCCTGATAGTCAATAAAATAAAAATGAACTACATTAGTGTAAAGAAATAGTTATACCAAAACAACCCTTTATAATCATCTTGCGCGAAAGGCAACTTCTGTTGCGTGTATTAACACTTTGGGTAGTGATTAATGATCATGATCTGTATGAATTAAAAGAACAAAGGCCCTTAATTATATCAGCAGATAAATTACCTGTAAAGATCATTGTAAAAAACGGCTTTCATTTATCAAAACCATTTTACATCAATGAGCCATTGACGGAGAATTTTTATATAGATATTGGCTGCGAAGCTGATAACGAAAGGCTCTGGGGAAGCATTTTAACCAGCACATTGCTTTTTATAGTATTTATTGTCACTCATTTACAGCTTTTTTTAGTGATGGCAAACCTGCCCCTTTTTTATGTCTGCTATAAATTCTTTTTTAAACCTAAGGAGTTTATAACCGTTGAAAAATTGCATAGAAAAAAGAAGACAGATACAAATAAAAAAGGGAGCCGACGTTGATCAGTTCCCTTTTTTATTCAATTTAATTTTTTCTTATTTTGTTGCAGGTGCAGCTTTTTCACCTTTATGACAACAAGATTTATGGCAACATTTTTTCTTTTGTGTGTTGCCTGCAAACGTTACACTTGTTGCTAACAATGCAACAGTAGCTAATAAAAATACTTTTTTCATGTTTATTTAATTTAGTTGTTATAATTATTTGACTGTAAAATTACCATACAAATTCAACAATGAAGTATTGATAATTGTTAAATTATTTGCTGGGTTTTATAAAATGAATATTTCGCTTAATACCCTTCCATTTACTGCGTTTTAAAGGAGAAGATCTGAAGATATTTTTAAATGATTCCTCAGTAAGGTCTTCCCAGTCATTGGTAGAAAAATTAAGTATTTCGGGAATAGGTTTAAAATTGATCTCGTTAGTAGGTTTGGCAAATCTGTTCCACGGACAAACATCCTGACAAACATCACAACCAAACATCCAGTCGTTAAATTTATTTTTCATCGCATCGGGTATCAACGCTTCTTTTAATTCAATTGTAAAGTAGGAGATACACTTGCTGCCATCAATTACTTTATCAGGCAAAATTGCATCAGTAGGACAAGCATCAATACATCTGGTACAAGAACCACAATAATCTTTAACATAAGGCTGATCATAATCCAATTCAAGATCAACAATCAGCGTAGCAATAAAAAAGAAGGAACCTGCTTGCTTATGGATAAGGTTTCCATTTTTACCGATCCATCCTAAGCCACTTCTCTTGGCCCAACTTCTTTCTAAAACAGGTGCGCTATCTATAAAACCACGACCTTCTACTTCACCGATGTTCACTTTTATATGTTGTAATAAGGAACGTAATTTTTCTCTTATCACTTCGTGATAATCATCGCCATAAGCATACTTGGCAATTTTAGGAGTATCATTATGTTGTTGTTCCGCAGGAAAATAATTTAATAATAAAGTGATAACAGATCTTGCGCCGGGCACTAATTTAGTAGGGTCAATACGCATATCGAAATGATTCTCCATGTATTGCATAGTGCCATGCATGCCTTTATTCAGCCAGCTTTCAAGCCGCTTTGCATCTGCTTCTAACTGTACAGCTTTTGCAATGCCACAAAAATTAAAGCCCAGCGATGTAGCATAGTTTTTGATAATATTTGTTTGCTGAGTAATATTCATCTGATGCAAAAATACTCATAAAATAGCCTGCAACAATAGCAGTAATACCCCAATTGGACTGAATTTGCGGCAGAAGAAGGTATATTTATAGGACATATTTTCTGAATTTATTCTTTGGAGTACCTTTTGCAGCTATTCGTTGAATTTAATCAAACTAAAAGAACAAATTAACATATGAATTTAAACAATTTCACCATAAAGGCACAAGAGGCAGTGGCTCATGCTCAGCAACTCGCTTTTAATAATCAAAACCCAACAATTGAAACGGAACACTTGTTAAAATCGTTGTTGAGCGAAGAAGATTCGGCTATTGGGTTCTTATTGAAAAAGAATAATGTGAACGTGAGTTTTGTAGAATCAAAACTGGATGAAAGCATAAAAAAATTACCTAAAACGCAAAGTGGCGAACCGGCTCAAAATGTGAGTCGTGATATGAATAGTGTTATTCTGAAAGCAACATCAAGCTTAAAATCTTCCGGCGATGAATTTGTAAGTGTTGAGAATTTATTGTTGGCCATCTTGCAAGGAAATGATAACAGTGCTAAATTATTAAAAGATGCAGGCCTTACCGATAAAGGTTTGTTAGCTGCTATAAAGGATCTGCGAAAAGGTTCAAAAGTATCCTCTCAAACACAGGAAACACAATTCAATGCGTTAAATAAATATGCAAAAAATTTGAACGAAATGGCACGTGCAGGAAAATTAGATCCTGTTATTGGTCGTGATGAAGAGATCCGCAGAACCTTGCATATTTTATCAAGAAGAAGTAAAAACAATCCAATATTAGTGGGTGAACCGGGAGTTGGTAAAACAGCGATTGCAGAAGGTTTGGCCATGCGTATTGTTAACGGCGATGTGCCGGATAATTTAAAATCAAAAGTTATTTACGCTTTAGATATGGGGCAGCTAATTGCGGGTGCAAAATACAAAGGTGAGTTTGAAGAAAGATTAAAATCTGTAGTAAAAGAAGTCGCAGAAAGTGATGGCGATATTATTTTATTCATAGATGAGATACATACATTAGTTGGTGCAGGCGGCGGTGATGGCGCAATGGATGCTGCCAATATTTTAAAACCTGCATTGGCAAGAGGAGAGTTAAGAGCTGTCGGTGCAACAACATTAAACGAGTATCAGAAATTCTTCGAAAAAGATAAAGCACTTGAGCGCCGTTTTCAAAAAGTAATGATTGATGAACCGAGTGTGGAAGATGCTGTTTCTATTTTACGTGGATTAAAAGATCGTTATGAAACATATCATCACGTTCGTATTAAAGATGAAGCAATAATTGCCGCGGTAGAATTATCGCACAGATATATTACCGATCGTTTTTTACCGGATAAAGCAATTGACTTAATTGATGAAAGTGCTGCCAAGCTTCGCTTAGAAATGAATTCTATGCCCGAAGAATTGGATAAGCTTGAAAGGCAAATCCGTCAATTAGAAATTGAACGTGAAGCGATCAAGAGAGAAAATGATAAGGATAAATTAAAAGCATTAAATACTGAAATATCTAATCTTTCAGTAGATAGAGATACGTTCAGGGCAAAATGGCAACAAGAAAAAGAAATTGTAGAAAAAGTACAAGTAGCCAAAGCACAGATCGAACAATTAAAATTAGAAGCGGATCAGGCAGAACGTAACGGTGATTATGGGCGCGTAGCAGAAATACGCTATGGCAAAGTACAGGAACAGGAAAAGATCGTTGATGAACAAATGCAACAACTGGATGAAATAACCGAAAAACGTTTATTGAAAGAAGAAGTTGATGCGGAAGATATTGCACAAAGTATTGCAAAAGCAACCGGTATTCCTGTATCAAGAATGTTACAAAGTGAAAGAGAAAAATTATTGAATCTGGAAGATGAGCTACATAAAAAAGTGGTCGGACAAGAAGAAGCAATTGAAGCTGTGAGTGATGCAATACGTAGAAGCCGTGCGGGTTTACAAGATCCTAAAAAGCCAATAGGTTCATTCATTTTCTTAGGTACAACGGGCGTTGGTAAAACTGAATTAGCAAAAGCTTTAGCTCATTATTTGTTTGATGACGATAATATGATGACGAGGATCGACATGAGTGAGTACCAGGAAAAACATTCCGTGAGTCGCTTAGTTGGGGCACCTCCGGGCTATGTTGGTTATGATGAAGGCGGACAACTAACAGAAGCGGTAAGACGTAAACCATACAGTGTTGTATTATTGGATGAAATAGAAAAAGCGCATCCCGATGTATTCAATATTTTATTGCAAGTATTGGATGATGGCCGATTAACGGATAACAAGGGCCGCGTGGTGAATTTTAAAAACACCATCATCATCATGACAAGCAATATGGGTAGCCAGATCATTCAGGATAATTTTGAAGGTGTAACTGAATCCAATAAAGATGAGGTAGTAGCATCAACAAAAGCAGAAGTAATGAGTTTGTTGAGGCAAACTATTCGTCCGGAATTTTTGAATAGGATAGATGAAGTGATCATGTTCCAGCCATTAATGAAGAAAGAAATAAAAGGTATCATCACTATTCAGTTAAATAGTTTGAAAGAATTGGTGGAGAATAATGGCATTCAATTAGAGTTTAGTGATTACGCTTTAGACTATTTAGCAGAGAACGGTTATGATCCTCAGTTTGGTGCAAGGCCGTTAAAGCGTCTTATTCAAAAAGAAATAGTAAACCAGTTAAGTAAAAAAATATTGGTAGGAAATATAGATAAGAGCAAGCCGGTTTTAGTAGATGTTTTTGATGGAACAGTAGTTTTTAGAAACGATGTTCAAACACCAACGCTACAGGCCAAATCATAAGTTATCCACATAAAGAGGTAAATGGTATTAAATATAAAATGTTGATAATCAATGATAAATGCGTTAATATTTTATAAAAATAC
>Ga0206994_1135_pt1 | contig 14364 bp, 13 predicted proteins | sample Alteio_BWMinCont_4_FD_153485 | JGI IMG/M metagenome (GOLD analysis project Ga0206994, IMG submission 153485) | Enriched cells from forest soil in Barre Woods Harvard Forest LTER site, Petersham, Massachusetts, United States -... | ecosystem: Environmental > Terrestrial > Soil > Temperate forest >...
CCGACAAGAATTTTCACCAAAGAAGAGTAGGCAAGAGAGTGGTTAAAAAAGTCTATTAAGAAGGCAGAATATGCGGCTGGAACACGTGATAAATAAATCAGGGGTTTTCATATTGTCCTTCCCCCGGTAAATTTATCTTACACTAATCAATGGGTTCCCACAGTTCAATGGCGTTACCTTCCAAATCAAGAATATGGACAAACTTGCCGTAATCATAAGTTTGAATTTCGTCGGTAATAGTTACTCCTCCTTTTTTTAGTTCTTCTACGAGGGCTTCTAAATTTTCAACCCGGTAGTTTAGCATGAAATCTTTTTTCGATGGTTCAAAATATTTAGTGGTCTCACTAAATGGACTCCATTGGGTAGCGCCTTTTTTGGTGTTGTCTGCAGCATCTATCCATTCAAAGGTAGCGCCGTAGTCACCGGCGTCTATGCCTAAATGGGTTTTATACCATTCCCTAAGTGTGTTCGTATCTTTGCATTTGAAAAAGACACCGCCAATGCCTGTTACTTTTTTCATTTTAATAGTGTTGTTAAATTTTTTTGATTGTCAAGAATAAATTTGCTAATATTTAGTACAAAAATGTGTGGCCCTTATTTTAGGGAATATATTACCCATCTTAAACTTTAAGCCATCATCAGGAGTCTCCTATGTGAGGAGAACATAAAGGGATACATTACAAATTCATTTTCTTTTCATGTTCCTGTTTTAAGTTAGGATAAATTTCATTCATCGGGAATATGGTTTCCAAGCAAAAGAAAATACAACACTTGTTTTTACGTGCTGGGTTTGGCGAAACTCCCGAGCGAATTAATTCACTGCTCAATACTTCTATGTCTTCGATTGTTGAGCAGCTTTTTGCCGATTCACAGAACTACCAGGATATGACTTATCTCTCCTATCCTTTGCCGCAAGACGACGAAGAAAAAGGTGCGGGGAATTTAAAAATACTGGCACAGTTCATCAAATCTTATAAGGAGAGGGAAGAGCTGAATACCGAGTGGATTAGCCGCATGGCGACTACACCGGGTGTGTTGAGGGAAAAGATGACCTTCTTCTGGCACAATCATTTTGCCACTTCTACGCCCTTTGCATACCTTATGCAGGTGCAAAATAATACGCTGAGGGAATATGCCCTGGGCAACTTTAGCGATATGTTACATGCCATAGCCAAGGACCCTGCCATGATTATTTTCCTGAATAACCAGCAAAATAAAAAAGCACACCCGAATGAAAACTTTGCCCGCGAAGTAATGGAGCTGTTTACATTGGGGGTGGGCAATTACACTGAGGATGATATAAAAGAGTCGGCACGGGCTTTTACAGGCTGGTCGGTGGACAGGAGGGGGGAATACCAGTTTAATGAAAACCAGCACGACGATGGAGACAAACAGTTTTTGGGACAAAAAGGAGATTTTAACGGTGACGATATTCTGAATATCATTCTGTCTAAAAAAGAGGTTTCTGTTTTTGTAACAACTAAAATTTACCGGGAGTTTGTAAACCCTGTGGTAGATACAAACAGAGTAAGCCAATTAGCAGAAAGTTTTTATCAATCGAATTACGACATCAGTGCCCTGATGAAACAAATTTTTACGTCTGATTGGTTTTACGACGAAGAAAACATAGGTGCCAAAGTCTGTTCGCCTGTTGAATTAATTGTGCGTTACAAAAAACTAATCAATGTAGATACTCCTAATCCTAAAACCATTTTGGATTTGCAAAAGGGATTGAGCCAGGTACTGTTTTTTCCGCCCAACGTGGCAGGTTGGAAGGGTGGCAATACCTGGATAGACAGCTCTTCGCTGATGCTGCGCCTCACTATTCCTATGTACGTTATAAAAGGGGAAGGCATGATAGTAAAGGCAAAACCGCATCCCGAGGAAAACCCTAATGATATGCAGCAAGAGGATGAAAATGCCGGAAGGGGTAAAATAACTGCCGACTGGACCGCATTGAATACCGCCTTTAGCAATGTACCCGAAGATGTGCGCACCGAAAAGATGCTTGATTACTTTATACAATGCGACACATCGAGGATAGACAGGAACCTGTTAAAAATAAACTGGGCAAAAACAGATACTAATAATTTAACCCTGAGTATGGCAGCTATTATGTCCTTGCCCGAATTTCAACTCATTTGAATTATGGAAAGAAGAGATTTTTTGCGGAACTCTGCCCTGGCTTCGGCATCGCTATTGGTCCCCGGCTTTCTGAAAGCTTTTGGTATGGGCAAAAATGGTTTGTATGTGCCTCCCGCAAGTACCACGGGCAAGCGGCTTGTGGTGATACAACTATCGGGCGGAAACGACGGGCTGAACTGTGTGGTTCCCTTCCGCAATGATTTATATTACCGGGCACGGCCAACCTTGGGATTAAAGGATGATGACCTTATTAAAATAAGCGATGAGGTAGCTTTGAACAGCAACCTGGAAGCCTTGGCTAATTTTTACAATAGTGGCAATATGGCCATTATAAATTCTGTCGGGTACCCTAATCCTAACCGCTCCCACTTCCGCAGTATGGATATATGGCAATCGGCGAGCGATGAAAACGAGTATCTCTATTCCGGCTGGATTGGCAGGTATCTTGATGCCACCTGCGACGGTACCTGCGCCAAGCCATATAATGCTGTTGAAATTGATGATACGCTGAGCCTTTCACTAAAAGGCGATAATATGAAAGGGCTTGCTTTTAGCCAACCGAATTTATTGTACAAGTGTTCTCAAAACCCTATTATACGTGGTGTTGCGAAGGAATATAAACCCAATAACGACCATCCTGAAGTAGAGTATTTGCAAAAAACACTGGCAGATACGATGGAGTCAGCGGATTATATTTACGAGCACTCGAACATATTTAAATCGAGCCGGACTTACCCGGGGGGAAATAATTTTGGGAACCGCTTAAAAACGATTGCCGAGTTGATTTGCTCGGGATGTAATTCTTCCGTTTATTATATCTCTTTGCCGGGATTTGATACACATGTGGGGCAGAAAGGGCAACAGAGCCGCGCACTAAAAAACCTGTCAGACGGGCTGGATGCTTTTTGCCATGACTTGAAAGACAACAACCAGTTTGACAATACCGTTATTATGACCTTCTCGGAATTTGGAAGGCGTGTTTCTCAAAATGCCAGCGGCGGCACGGACCACGGAACAGCCAACAACATTTATGTGATAGGGGGTAAGCTGGCAAAGCCGGGCATGTATAACCCTATGGCCGATTTGCAGAATTTGGACGAAGGAGATTTGATTTACAATATTGATTTCCGCCAGGTATATGCCACCATGCTCGAAAAAGTGCTTGGCGTGGATTCAACAAAAGTGCTGGGCAGGAAATTTGATGCCTTAGGGGTGGTGTGATAATCCGGCAGGGATTTCAAATGCATTCTCCATAATATTTCTACTTTTGGATTTTTCCAAACATGACTGATATTAAATCCTCCGAAGGGAAGCACTCCCATTCCCACCCCATCGTTTTTTTGTTTCTTATTTTGCCTTTTGGTGTTTCCACGGGATATGTTACCGTGGCTTATGCCTATCTTTTTGCTAAAGCGGGAATTTCGGTGGAGGTTATTGCTGCCTTAGTTGGCGCTACTCTTCTGCCCCATGTTTTTAAATTTATTTGGGCACCCCTGGTAGATGCTGTTCTTTCGTTGAAGAAGTGGTATATACTTTTCTGTATCATAACCGCAGCAGGGATTTTTATTACCGGGGTTCTTCCTATTAAAGAATCGAGCCTTCCGCTGCTGACCGTTATTTTAGTGCTCGCCAATGTAGCCGTATCATTTTTAGGTATTGCTACCAACGGCCTCGCGGCCCACGATACACCCCATGAGATGAAGGGCAGGGTAGGAGGCTATTCACAGGCCGGGAATTTGGGAGGTTCGGGTCTTGGGGGCGGTGCAGGGCTTTGGCTGGCGCAGCACTTTTCGAATATGCTGGTAGCTCCTGCTGTACTTGCTCTCGCCTGTTTGCTTTGCTGTATGGCACTCTTTTTTGTCCGCGAGCCCGTGTCAACCGTGCAGGCTGAAAAAGCCCTTGTAACTATACAGAATCTTTTTAAAGATATATGGCTTACCCTAAAAACAAGGATGGGTATCCTGGCAATGATTTTGTGTTTTATTCCTTTGAATACTGGCGCTGCCTCCAATTTATGGTCGGCGGTAGCCAATGACTGGAAAGCGAGTGCCGATACGGTAGCCTTTGTTACCGGGATAATGAGTGGCTTTATCACTGCGGCGGGCTGCCTGGTAGGCGGCTGGATTTGCGACCGTATACACCGCCAGACAGCATATATTGTTTTTGGCATCACACAAATTATGTGCGCCATAGGTATGGCATATTGCCCACACACCGAAATTATGTATGCTTTCTGGACATCGCTCTATGCTTTTACTCTGGGCTGTGCTTATGCGGCCTTTAGCGCCTTTGTTTTTGAGGCAATAGGCAAAGGAGCCGCCGGAAGCAAGTTTACCGTGTATTCATGCCTTTCCAATTTTCCTATTTACTATATGACCATTGTAGACGGCTGGGCGCATACCCGTTTTGGCCCTGCAGGTATGCTAAATACGGAGGCTGCCTTAGGAGTAGTGGGAATTATTTTGTTTCTTATTCTGCTGAAATTAATGGGCAGAAATAAACCGGTAGCTGCGTAGTTTTAGAATTTGCTCCTAACCAATTAAGAGATATTTTAAATCGAAAAACACGCTTTTTTACGGCTTTTTTGTATTGATAATCAGTGTTATTTCGGAAAACGTGACAAAAGTCAGATTTTCGGTTGAGGCACATCATGCTCCTCCCCCTCAGGCTGAGATACTTTTGCGTCATCAAACAAACACACAGTAAAAAGAGATTATCTTAAAACACATTATGAAAAAGTCAATTTTCTATCTCTCGATGTTCAGTCTTATTTTCGGATTCATTGCTACCATGGTTGTAGTTAAGGAAGTTCTTGTACACGTACATTTCTAAACATATAATATAAAGCTTTAAGCAAGAAGCTTAAAAGCTGAAACGATATTTCCCCGGGCGTATAAATAATAGCTTATCCCCTAAGCTAAGTTTATCAAGGCGCAACCCCCGGGGAATATTTTTTTACAAAAGGCGCCAATTTTCCTCCCTTCAAATAAAGAATTAAACAGCCACATTCTCCTGCTACAAGAGGAGAGTCCTTTTTTCTTTTTAATGGCTCCGTAGGAGCCACCTGTTTGTAGCACAATAGAAATAAATCCCCATTTTAGCTCCATCGGAGCGCTCCTACGGAGCTTAGAAGGCAATTTTATTTCTTGATTTCTACAAACAGCTAGCTCCCATGGAGCTGTATTAGATTGTTTCTATTTGACATTAAAACTGCAAAGCCTAATGCTGGTGGCTTTTTTGGGTTTCGTTATGCTGATAACTATTGCATGACAAAAGTCAGGTGATAAGATGTAGTACGTCATGCTGCTCCACCTCAGGCTGGAATACTTTTGCATCATCAAACGAACACACAGTACTAACAGACAACCTTAAAAAAAGAAACATTATGAAAAAGTCAATCTTCTACATCTCAATGTTCAGCCTTATTTTCGGATTCATTGCCACCATGGTTGTAGTTAAAGAAGTACTTATTCACGTACATTTTTAAGGAGTACACAATAAATAATACTTTCTTGTGTTATTAGTCTACAGATGCAACAAAAATATTAAAAGCGCTTCTCTATGGAGCATAGGTTTCTCGGGCTGATAACCCGGATTTGATTGAACTCCCAGATCCCCGTCCTTGTGGCGGGGATGCCGGGAGTATAAAAAAAGAAATTCCCCTTTACACTTTATCTATCTTAACGCAGGTCATGGTAAGCGAGCCCGCTATAGCCTTATCATTAAATAAGCCTGCTTTTTCATCATTTCCCATAAGTGCCAGAGCATAAAGCAGTGGCAGGTAATGTTCAGGGGTAGGAATGGCCAGGCTGAATGCCCTGCCATGAGTAGTATAATCAATCAATTGGCGGTGGTCGCCATTCAAAATAAATTCTTTCATTTTTTCACTTGCCTCTATGGCCCAGTCATAGCCATATTCGGGTTCATTTAATTTATCCCAGGCAAGCATCCTCAGGTTATGCACCATATTTCCACTGCCTATTATCAATACACCTTTTTCCCTTAATGAGGACAACTCTTTTGCCAACTCATAATGATATTGCGGAGTTTGGTAATAATCGAGGCTCATTTCTATTACGGGCACATCGGCAGCAGGGTACATGTGCCTGATAACACTCCAGGCACCGTGGTCGAGCCCCCATTCGGCATCCATACCCACATGGGTTTTTGCAATGGCCTGTTTTGTTTCCCTGGCTAATGCAGGGCTGCCCGGTGCAGGATATTCCACCGCATAAAGTTTCTCAGGAAATCCGCCAAAGTCATGGATGGTGGGTGGCTTTTCCATAGCTGTTACATAAGTTCCCCGGGTTTCCCAGTGGGCCGATACACATAAAATAGCACTCGGCTTTGGGATAGTCTTACTGACTTCTTTCCAGCCCGCCACAAATTGATTTTCCTCTATAGCGTTCATAGGGCTCCCATGCCCGAGGAAAAGTGCCGGCATTTTATCGGTACTGCTAAGAGGTTCCGTTACTTTGTGTAGTTCTTTTAGTTTCATGACACGGCTTCCTCGCAAATATAAAATAAATTGGGAGATAGTTGTAAAATAATGGTTAAGGAATAGGAAACTCCATTATATCATGTAAAGTAGTCTATGGTTGATTTTATTATATTGCGTCCCTAATTCATACATTACTAATGAAAATACAATACCCTTTAATTTTGGCTTCCGTATGGATGTTATCTTCCTGCGGGCATAACGTTAAGCAAACTGCTAAAAATATGATGTCACCGAACAATCCTTTCCGCCATGTAAGTACCCTGCCATTCCAAACAGCCGATTTCAATGCGATAAAAGACAGCGATTTTATGCCTGCCTTAAAGGAAGGTATACAGGAGCAGTTGATTGAAATAGACTCCATAGCCAATAATCCCGACATGCCCACATTTGAAAACACCTTTGTAGCCATGGAGAAAAGCGGGCAATTGCTCCGCCAGGTGAACGGGGTATTTAACTTATTAACGGGAGCTAACACAAATCCTGTTTTGGAGAAAGCATCGGAAGACATAGCACCCGATTTGGCAGCGGCTAATGATGCCCTGTTTTTAAACACTAAATTATTTAAGCGCGTAGAGGCTATATACAATCAAAGGATGCAGTTGAAGCTCGACCCCGAATCGTTGCGACTGGTGGAATTTTACTACCAGCATTTTGTGCTGGCAGGTCCCAATCTTTCGGAAAAGGATAAGGATACCCTCAAAAACTTTAATAAGGAAGAAGCTACCCTAAGCGCAAAGTATGTTAACCAATTGGTGGCTGCCAATAAGGCAGGGGGATTGGTGGTGAGTGATAAGGCAGAACTGGCAGGCCTTTCCGATGGTGAGTTGGATGCTGCTGCTACGGCAGCTAAAAATGCCAATATGCCGGGAAAATGGCTTCTTACCCTGAAAAATACTACCCAGCAGCCTTTGCTCCAATCGCTTACCGTGAGGGCTACCCGCCAAAAATTGTTTGAAGCATCGTGGAACCGTGCCGAAAAGGGCGATTCGAATGATACCCGTGCTATTATAACCCGTATTGCTGTGATAAGGGCAAAGAAGGCTAAGCTGCTTGGGTTCCCCAATTTTGCATCGTGGACACTGATGGACCAGATGGCAAAGAACCCGGAGAACGTGGAGAAATTTCTCGCCCAGCTCGTACCTGCCTCTACTGCCAAAGCAAAGCAGGAAGCTGCCGACATACAGCAGTTGATTGACAAGCAAAAGGGAGGATTTGAATTGCAACCCTGGGATTGGGATTTTTATGCCGAGCAGGTGCGCAAAGCGAGATATGACCTGGATGAGAGCCAGGTTAAGCCCTATTTTGAACTGAACAGTGTATTGGAAAATGGGGTGTTCTATGCGGCTACCCAGTTGTATGGAATCACTTTTAAAGAGCGAAAGGACTTACCTGTTTACAATAAAGATGTACGGGTGTTTGAAGTATTCGATAAAGATGGCACTTCGATGGCGCTATTTTACTGCGACTATTTTAAACGCGACAATAAAAATGGCGGCGCCTGGATGGATAACCTCGTAGGGCAATCGAAATTGCTGGGTACAAAACCTGTTATTTATAATATATGCAACTTCACTAAGCCGGCAGAGGGACAGCCTGCGCTAATCAACTTTGATGATGTGACCACTATGTTCCATGAGTTTGGACATGGCCTGCATGGCATGTTTGCCAGCGAGGAATATCCCAGCCTTTCGGGTACGGCGACAGCACGCGATTTTGTAGAGTTCCCTTCCCAATTCAACGAGCACTGGGCATCGGACCCGCAGGTGTTTAAGAACTATGCCAAACATTACAAAACCGGTGAGAACATGCCCCAGGAACTGGTAGATAAAATTAAAAAAGCAGCTACCTTTAACCAGGGATATGCCCTTACCGAAATTTTGGCTGCTGCCCAGCTCGATATGCAATGGCATTTATTGAGTGCCGACAGTTCTTTGCAGGACCCTGACAAGTTTGAAGTGGAGGCCCTGCATAAAACTCATCTTGATTTACCACAGGTGCCTTCGCGTTACCGCTCCAGCTATTTCCTGCATATATGGGGCAACGGATATGCTGCTGCATATTATGCCTACTCATGGACAGAAATGCTCGATGACGATGCTTTTGCATGGTTTAAGGAGCATGGGGGGCTTACCCGTGAAAACGGGCAGCGCTTCCGCGAGATGATACTCTCAAGGGGTAATACACAAGACCTGGCTACCATGTTCCGCAACTTTTTGGGCAGAGACCCTGATATTGAACCTATGCTGGAAGACAGGGGATTGGTGGCAGAGCCGAAAAAATAGAGGAAATTTTAGCGAATTCAAAAAATTTTATGTCACGGTTTTTCACGAAATGGGAAACGTGACATAAGTTAGCTGTGTTCAGATTTACAGTTACTTGTACTCATTTTACGGCATGACGTATTTTTCAGATGAGCGTGACATATTTTTTTGTAATGCAAGTGTATAGCAAACCCAAAAGTACAAATAGCGGGTACGGGGAAATCTTAATTTGGACTATTTTTATGAAATTATTAACCAATGGCATACACTTATGAATAATAGTTTCAGATACCGTGAAGGTTCTTTACATGACAAAGAACAATTACAAAAACTAAAAATTATTTCATACAGCCAATTCTCAAAAGTTTTAACCCCCGACAACTGGGCTAAGATGAACGAAAGTTTGCACGATGAGGATAAGCTGACCGAGCTTATAAATAAATCTAAAATTTATGTATGCATGTGGAATAATGAAATGGTTGGCGTGGCCTATCTGGTGCCAAGCGGTAGTGCCTGGGGACCATTTAAGGCAGAATGGTCATACATACGCAATGTCGGTGTGAATCCGGAATTCAGGGGACGGGGTATAGCAAAGACTTTGACAAAAATGTGCATTGACTATGCAAAGAAAAGCGGGGAAAAAATTATTGCTTTGCATACATCGGAGTTTATGGATGCTGCAAGGCATATTTATGAAGGCATCGGGTTTAAAGCTATTGAGGAAATTGAACCTATATTCGGGAAAAAGTACTGGTTATATATGCTTGAAATAAATTAAAAAAAGGCATGCCATTGCAGAATGCCTTCTCACTTATTTAGCAAAATATACGGTGTTCCAATTACTTCAACAATACCATCCTCTTAGTATCAACTATCTGGTTATTTACCCAAAAGTACAAATAGTGGGTACGGGGATTACATAAAAATAACTCTGTTAGATGGTTTGATTTTCATAATTTTGCCGGATGGCAACACGCAGCATATCCGGAGTTCCGGAATCAATTAGTAAGGATATAAAACTGAAAGGTTTCAAGATTCACGAATTGTTAGGAACCGTAAATCACTCAGTTGCTCATGGCAGGAGAGATTTTTACAAAATAGGCCTGGTAAACGGTAATATGACTGTTTACTATGGTGATAAGATATTAGCCATAGATGATGCGGTCCTGTTTTTTGTCAATCCCAATGTTCCCCATTCCGTAGTTCAGCATTCTAAAAAGACAACCGGCTATGCCTGTCTTTTTACCGAAGCTTTTATTACAGGCAGGGAGCGTACAGGAATATTGAAAAATTCCCCATTATACAACATTGATAGAACACCCTTAATTCTGCTCAACAAAAAACAGGCTATGTTTATGACCGGCATTTTTCAAAAGATGCTCTCTGTACATAGCAGTAATTATCACGACAAGGACGAATTGCTTAAAAACTGTATAGAACTTATTATTCACGAAGCATTAAGAATTCAGCAGCCGCAAAATGGACTGCCGTACAAAAACGGAGCCACCCGAATCACAAATCTGTTTATGGATTTACTGGAAAGGCAATTCCCCATTGAAAGCACCAAAGAGCCACTCAGGCTAAGAACCGCACAGGACTTTGCCGGAAGCCTCTCGGTACATACAAACTATCTTAACCGCTCAGTAAAGGAGGTGACGGGCAAACCAACCTCCGTGCATATAGCGGAGCGCATTTCCGCTGAGGCAAAAGCCCTTTTACTATACACCGATTGGAGCGTGGCAGATATTGCCTATGGCCTGGGTTTTGAATACCCAACCTACTTTAACAACTACTTTAAACGGGTAACCGGTACTACTCCCAAATCCCTCCGAAAGGAGAAGGTTTGAAAATCATACTTTTCGGTTTGATTCTCGTTAATCGGCACTGCCATATTAAGCAGAGTTTTGCATCATAATCTTAAACTGATACATAATGAAAACAGAAAATAATAAACGTATTGCACTCGTTACAGGTGCTAACCAGGGAGTCGGACTTCAGGTGGCAAAGGAGCTCGTGGCACATGGCTTTATTGTGCTGGTGGGGTCGCGCAATTTCAAGCGCGGCGAGGATGCGGCGAAGGAGATTGGAGCCGGCGCCATAGCACTCCAACTCGACGTGACAGATCGAGTTTCAATAGCTGATGCCGCCGAGCGTATTCGTAAGGAGTTTGGCCACCTTAATTTACTCATTAATAATGCGGCTATCTCAAATACAAGAAAGGGAAGTTTGTCCTTGCAGGAGTATGGTAAAATAAGTATGGCAAGCAATGCTTCACTGGATGAAATACGTACTGTTTGGGAAACCAATGTATTTGGTGTGCTTGCCGTTTACCAGGCTATGTTGCCGCTTCTGCGTGAGGCACCTACTGCCCGCATCGTCAATGTGTCAAGTGCCGTCGGCTCGTTGACAACAAACGCGGACCCTTCTTACCATTTTCATGCATCTTTTGGCCCCGTTTACCCTGCATCTAAAACAGCTCTTAACGCTATAACACTCGCCATGATGGTTGAGCTGGAATCGACCAATATCAGGGTCAACTTAGTTTCTCCTGGCTTCACTAAAACGAACCTGAATGGATATGAGGGCTTGCAATCTATCGAAGAAGGCTCACGCGAAGTGGTACGTGTTGCACTTCTCTGCCCCGATGGCCCGACAGGTACTTTTACCCGTTGGGAAAACGATACGATACTTTGGTAATGGCATAAAACTGTTTTGTATGTTATTAACTTATTAAAGAAAAAACATGAAAAAACTTTTAATTACAGGCGCTACCGGAAAAGTAGGCAGCAGATTCGTTTCACACATTTTAGCAAAGCGTTATGATGTTCGTATATTAGTGCGTGATGCTGCGAAAGCATCGGCATTAGCCGGGCAAGGTGCCGAGGTTGTTACAGGAGATTTAAATGATGAAGCTTCTTTAGCTCCTGCCGTAAAAGGTATGGATGCTGTTATACACATAGCTGCTTTTTTCCGCAATTAACCGACCATGAATGACGAAAATCCTTTTAATGAAGGGAAAATGTATTTTTTCCATCCTGACGATAATAACCCTATATATAAAAAGTAATTTCGAAAAATTAGTAAAGAAAGAAAAGGAAAGAAGACAAACTTCAGCATCATAGGCATTTAAAAATGCTTGGTTACTAGCGTTTTTAAAACTCTTCCTCTTGTAGGGGTAAGAAAAGAAAGGGCCTATTAAATACTCCTGCAAATTATATGTTCCGGCAGGGGAATACGTATTAAATCCGATAGTAGATGAAAATGTATTTAAATCAAATGCATTGTAACTCGAACCAAACATGCACATAATCCCAATATTATCGGTAATAAGATACGATGCCATTACATTAAAATGGAAACCGGCTTTGGCAAAACCCTGCAAGCGGGTTGAATCGGTAGAATTACCATCCCAAAACGCCCCCCGCACATTGGTACTTCCAAAATCTCTTACCGGGATTGCACTTCCCAGTGATACACCCAGGCTAAACCGCCGTGCATGAATAACCGGGGCATTGGGTTGTTCGCCCGGCCTCACATACTCCTGCGACATTAGCCCGCCGACACTTAGTAATAGTACTAACAACAGAAGTATCTTTTTCGTCATAGAAATATATTCTTTACAAATATACTTAGAAACCCGGGATTCCTGAAATACTACCCTTTTGGAAATTCTACCGTAAAAGTAGTTCCCTTATCAAGCACGCTCTTAAATGAAATTTTACCATCCAGCAATTCTACATACCGCTTTACAATGGTAAGCCCCAAGCCTGTCCCCTGGATAGTTTCAGCATTCTTTGCCCGGTAAAACATGCCAAACAAATTCTTTTGTTCTTCTTTCGGTATGCCTATGCCCTCGTCCTTTACACGAATGCTTATTTTATTTCCTTCTGTATTGGCAGTAAGTAATACCAGTTCATTTTCCGGCGAATATTTAACCGCATTCGAAAGTAAATTAAGTACAATATTTTCCACTATCTTTTTATCCAGCATCACCCAGCTATCCCCTTCATACACGCATTTAATACTTTGCCCGCGTTTCATCATACCCTCCAGCAAGCCTTTCATGCCATCCACCACTTCTTTCAGGTCAAACATCGCCATATTAATTTCCAGCTTGCCCTGCTCCAGTTTGTCAATAGATAAAAAGTCTTCCAGCACTCCGGTCAGGTTTCTTACGGACAGCTTAATGCGCTCAAAATGTTTTTTCCTTTTATCGGCAAATTCAGGGTCCGTATATTTTTCCAGCAGCGATGCACTGGTAAGTATGGCACTTAAAGGGGTACGGAACTCATGCGAGGCAATGGATACAAACCTCGATTTCATTTCATTCGCGCTTCTCTCCCTTTCCAGCGATTCGGTCAGTTCAAGAGTGCGTTGTATCACCTTGCCTTCCAATTCATCATTTAGTTCATTAATTTTTTCTTCCGCTTCTTTTCGCTGGGTAATATCCGAACGAATGGTCATAAATTGATAAGGTTGTCCGTTATCATCCAAGAAGGGAACTATAGTAATATCAAACCAGTAAGAGCTCCCGTCTTTGAAAGTATTTTTCAGTTCCCCTTTCCATATCTTACCGCTTTCTATGGCCTGTATCATGGCCTTATACAGCTTCGGTTCGGGCAATATCACAAAATCTCGGGGGTCCCTCCCTATCAGCTCTTCGCGAGTATGCTTCGAAATCACACAAAAATTATCATTCACATGCCTTATTACCCCTTTATTATCGGTAATAGATACTATGCTCGACTGGTCTATCGCGGTCTGGTAATCGGTCAGGGTTTTATTAATGGTTTCCAGCTCATGGGTGCGTTCTATTACTTTTTGCTCCAGTTCCTGGTTCAGCTTTTGTATTTCCTGCGAACGCTTATAGGTCTCCATTTCCAACTCTTCGGCACGCCTAAGTAGCTCATCCGTCAGTTTATCTTTCTCCACTTGTGCATTCTGCATACGCACAAAATCGGTCACATCTTCCACCCGGTGAATAATAAAGATAACCTCACCATTGCCATTCACAACGGGTTTGTTTATAGGGCTCCAGTAACGCACCTCAAAAGTCCCGTCGGGGCGGCGTATATCATATTTCTGCACCGCCATAGTATGCTGGGCCCTATTAGTCAATACATAATTAAGCGATGCCCGCAGGTTTGAAACCCCGTCGGCTGTAACGTCATCCGGATTATCTGGGAACACCTCGAACAATACCCTGCCCACAATTTCATTTCGCTTGGTCATGGTGGCACTGGCATACGTATCGCTCACAGCCACTATAGTCAGGTCCGGTAACAGAACAAGATATAAACCAGGGGCGGATTCAAAAAGTGTTTTGAAATCTGTTTCGCTAATCATATGTATACCTCTGCAAATATAAAGTATTTGGATATAAAAACAACGCCGTATCCGCTAACTTGTTTTAGTGGTTTTCAATTGCCGTCTGCTTTACCTCAATTACGCAGGTCT
>Ga0206994_1137_pt1 | contig 14289 bp, 16 predicted proteins | sample Alteio_BWMinCont_4_FD_153485 | JGI IMG/M metagenome (GOLD analysis project Ga0206994, IMG submission 153485) | Enriched cells from forest soil in Barre Woods Harvard Forest LTER site, Petersham, Massachusetts, United States -... | ecosystem: Environmental > Terrestrial > Soil > Temperate forest >...
GAGCAAATTGCCGATATATGGCTGCTCACCGCCAAACCGGTAATGTATGTTTGCAACGTTGCCGAAGGCGATGTAAATACCGGCAATGCTTATGTTGACAGGGTAAAGGCTGCGGTAAAAGACGAGAATGCACAGGTGTTAATTATATCGGCACAAATTGAAGCTGAGATAGCCGAACTGGAATCATACGAAGAACGCCAGATGTTTTTGGATGACCTGGGCCTTGCCGAATCGGGGGTAAACAAGCTTATAAAGTCGGCTTATTCCTTACTTAACCTGGCTACCTACTTTACCGCAGGTGTACAGGAAGTACGCGCCTGGACCATCACCAAAGGCTTTACCGCACCACAGGCAGCAGGTGTTATTCATACCGACTTTGAAAAAGGCTTTATCCGCGCCGAAGTTATTAAATACGAAGATTTTGTAAAATTCAACGGCTCCGAAGCGGTAATAAAAGAAAACGGCAAACTGGCTGTTGAAGGTAAAACCTATGTGGTGCAGGATGGGGATATAATGCACTTTAGGTTTAATGTGTAGGGGGAATAGAAGCAAGAGCCAAGATTTTTTTCTTGATTCTTGCTTCTCTATAAAATCATATATTTGCAGCTATAAGCCCCTTTAGGGGGTTTAGGGCAAATGCTCCCGTAGTTCAACGGATAGAATTATGGTTTCCGGTACCATCGATATGAGTTCGAATCTCGTCGGGAGCACAATTAAAAGGCTAAACTATTGAATATAAATAGTTTGGCCTTTTTTATTTAACAGTTATCAAGCGCTGCCTGTAACATGGCCGCTAAATGTTCAACATGCGGGGGCAGGAACATCGTCCGGTGATCGCCCGGTATCTCGTGGATAACCACCCCGTCCAACGCAAATTTTTTCCAGCCCAGGTATTTAAATTCATCAACAAAGTACAGCCTTTTTTGGGCCTTAAATAAATGCAATTGCCCGCGAAACGGGTTTAAGGTATATTTATTCAAGGCGGCCTGCTGTTTTAAGCTTATTTTATTCAGGTTTAGGTCGATGTCTGTCCCCATAGTGTCTGAAACGCCTCCCCTGCCAAATACTCTTTTGAGTTTTTTTAGCATGAACCCTTTTTGGTAATTATAGGTTTCAGATGGATTATTAAAGAATGAGCGGGTAATAAACACTGCTTTCGGAAACTGCCGCAGCACCTTTTTCGGGAATTTGCGCAGGCCCTTTTTCTTATAGGGCAAAACACCTGCGTCGGTATCTGAAACCCCTATAAACTTCAGCGTTTTGCCCATATCTTCCATTTGGCGCTTCATTTCAATAGCCACGTAGCCGCCAAAGGAGTAACCGGCCAGCGCGTATGGCCCATCGGGGTCGTGTCGCAAAATTTCGCTTACATAAAACCTGGCTATGTCTTCTATACTGTCATACGGTTCCTCCTTACCGTCCATACCCAATGGCTGTAATGAATATAAAGGCTGCTCCGCATCAAGGCAAGCCGCCAGGCTAACAAAGTTGGTAAGGTTATATCCGCTGCCATGGATAATGTACAGCGGCATTTTATTCCCGGTAGATTTTATAGGAACTAACGACTTATAGCTACTTTTTAAACTGCCGCCTTCAAGAAACTTAGCGTATGATGAAACAGTGGGATACGTCAAAATAGCGTTAATGTTTACCTTCTGCCCAAAAGTTTTCTCTACTGCCGCCTGCAGGTCTACGGCATGTAACGAATCTCCGTCAAGGTCAAAAAAGTTATCATCAAAGTTAAGATCTTCTATCCTCAGCACCTCTTTCCAAATGCCGGCCAGTTCCCGCTGAATATCGTTTTTTTGTATTTTGGTACCCGGTACAGGGTGGTCTGTTTCCTTCTCAAAATCCATTTTACATAGCCGGTTAAGATAAAATAATTGTGCAATTATGCCCTTATTCTATACATCTAAGCTAAGTTAATTGTTTTCTTTTTAGTTACAATTTAATCAATGTGAAATTAATAGCGGTGCAATATATTACCTTATTTTTCACCCTATTTCCATAGCCATAAATAACGCAAATGCAGAGATCCTTCAGTAATCATTAAAACATTTGCCTGTTAAAAATATAGCTTGAATTAATATCTTATTATATCCGTATCTGGCGGTGTATGGCCCAGCAAGCGGCACATGGTCATGATCTGCCCTTTATGATGAAACTCATGCGTTATCATATGGGTAAAAAGCTCCAGCGGCGTAACAGTAATAGTTATCTTGCCTGATCGTACGGTATTTGTTATTTTCAGATCGGCATCAGTGAAATTATCCAAAAACTGCATCATCAGTTCATCCGCCTCGTCAAAAAGCTTTTGTATGGTGCGTATGTCGCTTACGCTGTTTTCATCAACATAAGGCAATTCTTTCCGCATTGCAAAGTTGCCTGCCCAATGTTTATAGGTGTTTGCAATATGTACCAACAGGTAGCCCATGGTATTACCATTAAACGCTGTTATAGGGCTTACCAGTTGCATTTCGGCTTCTTTGGCTATAAAACTCAGCATTGCCTGCCGCGATCCTTTAACCAGTTCATATTGCTGCCTTAAAATCTCCATTTATCGCAATATTAAACTAATCCCTGCATCAAACTTATTGCCGGTTCCCGCATTTATCAGGTTTGGGCTGATATGCAGCGAAGTAAACTCCTTTTTCTTTTTGCCTAAATGGTAGGTTCTGTTTAAATACGAAGCCGTTACAGGCGCGTCGATGGCTGAATACACATAAGCGGCAAACAAAGGTACAAGCAGCGCAACTGTAACACCATCATGAGGATGGGAAACATTATCGGTATGGTAAATTTCAGCTGCCCCAAGCGAAATGGCGGATATGCCCAATAACACCCCACCTTTTAGGCATTGTTTGTTATACACCTGCCCGGCCCCGGGTATATATAACGATAAAACACAAGCCAATACAGGGCTCCGTTTATGTATGTTCTGATATTTTAAGGGCACATAGGCCGATGTATCTGATACTTTAGTTGTATCGTTTGTTTTTTTGGTTGCGATGTCGGTATTTATGTTTTGCGCGTTAGCTTTTATGATTAAAAAAAGGAAACAGCAGCATATCAGTAGCTTGTGCATTTAGGTATAATTGATGAAATAAAGCTAATATTTATTTTTCGCTTTCCTAAACATACTATTTTACTATTAATGCCCATATTTGCAACCTGTTATGCCAATACTCCAGCCCTACATCAACCAGCAATTTAATGGCGCTATCTGGCGCCTGGAGATAGATGAGCTGAGCGATACCATTTTTATTGAAGTACGTAACGAAGCCGAAAAGCAGGTAAGCTTCGCATCGCTTGATCTTATTGATGGTAAATTAAATTTCAAAGGCCTTACCACGCCCGAACGATGGTTAACCGGTATTGAGGCTGCTTATGACGGTGTTTTGCTATTGCACAATTATCAGTCCGCAAGCGGGCCGGCACATAAAGGATTAATGGCGGTTGATGCCATAACCGGCGAAACCTTGTGGAGCAACTACAATTGCGCTTTCGACCATTTAACTACCAGTGGGCCGGTATTGTACGAAACCAATTTTCACCCTAAAAAATTATTCCTGGCTGATATTAAAACAGGGGCCACCGCCCGCATTTATGAGCCCTTTATTTATCCAGAATTAAAAAATAATATAACTGCACCGGAAATTATAAATGCCGATATATTACCTGCCAATCTGTACCCCTTGCCACCCTTTGGAAATAGTGTACATTACCTTCAATACAATAATTTCAGAATTGTATCTTTGCACACTTTACAGGCCGGGCAGTTAAAACAATACTTGTTTGTTATGGATGGTGTTAATAAAATTTATGAAGATTTATTAAACGCCGATATACAGAAATTACAACCCGAGGCGTTCATATTACATAAAAACCGCTTGGTTTATATTAAAAACAAGTGTGGTTTAATGGTTTTAGGCTTATAAATTACTGTATTAAATTTACCATGAAATTAAAAATTACATTACTCATAGCGTTCATATTTACGTCTTCCGCATCGCTTTTTGCGAGCACCTCACGCGATTCGATAGGGGTTGAAAATAAAGACGGCAAAAAAATTATCATCCATAAACTCGATGCGAAAGATAATTATTACTCGGTGGGCCGCCGTTATAAAGTTAGCCCGAAAGTTATAATGCAATTCAACAATAACGCGCCACTACCCATTGGCGGAATAATAAAAGTACCTACCGACAGGCCTTTTTTGGAATCATCAGCCAACACGCCCCAAAAACAACAGTCGGTACCTGTGGCGCCCCCTGTTAAGCAGCCGGTAGCACAACAGCAGCCCGCACAACAACCGCAGCAGCAACAACAAGCTGCCGCCCCTGTAGCAAATAATGCGCCTACGCAGGATTATAAGGTATCGGCCGGTGAAACGCTTTATGCTATTGCCAAACGCTTTGGCACAACGGTTGAAGATATTACCGCCCTCAACGGCCTAAAATCAACTACGCTTACGCCGGGCGAGATAATTAAAGTACGTGCGGGCCAGTCTACCGCGCCGGAACCGCAACAAGTTGTTGCCAAACAAGATAATACCACGGTAGTTTCACCTGCCGATAGCTCGAACGCCAACCGTTTTAATGCTAACCGTTTCGGTTTGTACGAAAAAGACGAAAAAGGCGTAGCCACCTGGATGGATGATGCCGATCTTGACCCTAATAAAAAGCTTGTATTACACCGCAGCGCACCTATTGGTACGGTTATAAAAATTACCAACCCCATGACCAACCTTACTACTTATGCCAAAGTAGTGGGCCGGTTTACCGATAATGAATCGACCAAGGATGTTATTATTGTAGTAACTAAAAATGTTGCCGATTCATTGGGCGCTTTGGATAAACGTTTTCATGTAAACATAAGCTACGGCAGCCCGAATGAATAAACCTTTTATTATTGGTATTGCAGGAGGCAGCGGCTCGGGCAAAACCTTTTTTTTAAAGTGTTTTCTAAAGCATTTCAGTCAAACCGAGGTGAGCCTGGTATCACAGGATGACTATTATTTCCCCGTGCCTCCCGGTATGACCGCCGAAGAGAATAAACTATTTAATTTCGACCTGCCCGACACCATCGACCATCAGCATTTTGAAGATGATATTAACAGCCTGCTGAGGGGTGAATCCATCACCAAAAAAGAGTACACTTTCAATAATCCCAGTGCCATCCCCAAAATGCTCGAAATAAAATCGGCCCCTATTATAATTGTTGAGGGGCTGTTCATTCTTTATTTTAAAAAGCTTTCAGCGTTGCTGGATATGAAAATATTTATTGATGCCGATGATGATATAGCCCTGCAGCGCCGCCTTAAACGCGACCTGGTTGAACGCGGCTACTCGCATGACGATGTAATATACAAATGGATGAACCACGTTGTACCTGCTTATAAAGAGTACCTGCTGCCTTACAAGTATGAATGCGACCCGATAATAACCAATAACACCCACGTGGCCGATGATATTATTTGTATAACTGAAGCAATCTCGAAGAATTTGCGTGAGAAGGTTTTAGGGAACGCCTGACCCTCATTCGTCCAAATAACATCCACAAAAAAAAGACCCCGCAATTGCTTGCGGAGCCTTCCGATCATATATTCAACAACTAAACTTAAGCGCTTTGTAGAAATGGCTACTATTTCATCTTGCTGTACTGGTTATCCACGCCATAACACTGGTGAGCCATGTTTAAGTAACCGTGTTAGTTTGTGTTTCGTGTTTCATAATGCTGATTAGTTTTAAAAAAGTTTATACTTTAGATACGCTTAATATTTATAGGCAGATTTGTGTAATGGTTAAACTTGTTACAACCTTAAAAGGTAACCGATTATTAAATAGTTAGATTTTGGAGAATACGGAACTTTATATTGAGGCCTTGATTTTTTCGTCGGAGCAAAGCCTGAGAGTGGAAGAGATTGCCTACTGCCTGCAGGCGGCACTTGAGCGTGATGTTACTATTGACGAAATAAACGACAGCATAAATAACATTCAAAAAAAATACCAGGACCCCAACCTTGCTATTGAACTGGTTAAGGTGAATAACGGCTACCAGTTTTTAACAAAAAAAGATTTTCACCCGGTTATAAGCTTGCTGCAGGCCCAACGTTCAAAAAAGAAATTGAGCCAGGCCGCGCTGGAAACACTTGCAATAATTGCTTATAAACAACCTACCACAAAAACCGATGTTGAACAAATTAGGGGCGTAAACTGTGATTATTCAATACAAAAACTGCTCGAAAAGGAATTAATTGCCATTATTGGCAAATCAGAAGCCGTTGGGAAGCCCATCCTTTACGGCACAAGCAACCTTTTTATGGATTATTTCGGTATTAATAACATGCAAGAATTGCCTCATATAAAAGAACTTACAGACAACACAAATTCAATTGGAGACGCGGTAGAATAATTTTTTCAATCATATTTTTAATAAAAACCGATTTTGATTATTTTTACTAAGAAAACATTTACTGTTTGCTATAAAGATATTTTGTATTAATTTCATTTAAATTTACATTGAATTAAGTTTTAAACTAAAAATTCGACGATGGGAACGCCAAAAAAACCTGTAAAAAAGAACACGACCTCCAAAAGTACCGGCGCAAAAAAATCAGACGATGAATCAACAGATCTGAAACCAAAAAAGAAGATCATTGATGACGAAGATGAAGATGACGATTATGATATGCCTTTAGATGAAATTGGAGGTGGCTACGATAGCTTTGAAGGCTACGACGAAGACGACGATTATTAATTTTTATTGATATATATTTATCAAAAGCATTCAGGATATGCCTCTGAATGCTTTTTTTTATATTGGGCATTTGCACACACAATGGTTATAGCCGAAGTAAACGATAAAGCAACAAAAAAAGCATTTTTAGATGTGGCCCGGATAATTTATCGCGATGATGATATTTGGGTTTGTCCGTTGGATAATGATGTGGAAGCGGTGTTCGACCCTGCTAAAAATCCCTTCTTCAAGCATGGCAAATGCACCCGCTGGATATTAAAAGATGATAACAACCAGCTAATTGGCCGTATAGCCGCCTTTATTAACAACGACAAAGCCTATAACTATGAACAGCCCACTGGTGGGATAGGCTTTTTTGAGTGTATTGCTGATGAAAAAGCCGCTTTTTTATTGTTTGACACCGCAAAAAGCTGGCTACGGCAAAATGGTATGCAAGCCATGGACGGCCCCATAAATTTTGGCGAGAATGATACTTTTTGGGGACTGCTAAGCGAGGGCTTTACCTCGCCCCCGTCATATGGCATGAATTATAACCCGCCTTATTACAAAGCTTTTTTTGATAACTACGGTTTTAAAACCCAATACGAGCAGATCACCAACCATTTGAATGTAATGAAGCCTTTCCCAGAAAGGTTCAGGAAGATAGCAAGTTGGGTTGCCCACAAACCCGGCTACACATTTAAGCACCTTAAGGCCAAAGAAATTAAGCAGTTTGCTGCCGATTTTATTGAGATATATAACGATGCCTGGGAAGGCTTTGAAAATTTTGTGCCGATAACCTATGAAACCATACTGGAAAGTTTCAGGAAGATGAAACCCCTGATGGATGAAAAACTGATATGGTTTGCCTACATAAACGGCGAGCCGGCATCATTTAACATAGTATTACCCGATGCCAACCCCATGATAAAACCGTTAAATGGAAAGCTCGATCTGAAAGGAAAACTTACATTTTTATACCGCAAATGGAAAGGCGTTAACCGTATGCGGGCCATTGTAATGGGCACCAAACAAAAATTCCAGAACCACGGCCTGGAATCGGCGCTTTTTATAACGCTTGGCGAATATGTATTACCCAAAAGTCAGTACGAAGAAATGGAACTATCATGGGTGGGTGATTTTAACGAAAAAATGATAGCCATGCATGCCGCTATGGGCAGCGTATTTGGCAAAAAGCACTTGACTATGCGGTATATTTTTGATTGAGTGAATGAGTGATTTTGCGAATGAGTGAGTGTACAGATATAGAAAAACAAAACAACACGTCATTGCGAGGAGGTACGACGAAGCAACCTCATATGATTAGTAGCAAACGTCTATCAGCGACCTGTATTTGGGGTTGCTTCGTACCTCGCAATGACGTATTTTATTATTTTCAAACAGTTACTAAGCAATCTCCCTCTTGTGCCTCAGTTCTTCAAACAGCTCAATAACCTTTTTTTGCAGTTCAATAACCTCGTTCTCTCGGTCGTTTAGGCGTTTATTGACGTTCTCAAGTTCAGTAATAAATTTCTGATCCTGGTCGGCTTCATTAAAAGTAAGTAATTGTACCACCCCCATTTCAAACAAGGTAGCTATTTGTTCAAGTCGCGATAAGTTAATATCGGTTATGCCTGTTTCTATTTTAGAAAAGGCCGGAATTGAAATATCTAATCTTTTTGCAACATCCTCCTGGCTCCACCCTTTTTGATGGCGTAATAATCTAATTTTTTTTCCCAGTGTCTTCATGTTTGGTTTATATATGAGTAGATTTCTCGATAGTTAATAAAGTTATAATAATTTTTTAATATCATAATAAATTACATAAAAAATATTTCATGCAATTAAGTAGCATACTACTTCATTATCATTCCATTACGAAAAGCTATCTCGATACTTTGGCGCCCAAAGCTCACTTTATAAATTTGGCAGCAACCCAGTTATTATTTATTTTATGTATGATATATTTAATACCATGCTTGCGCGCCTCATCCATAATTATATCCAGGTCGGGGGTTTCATAAAAACCACTTAAAAATAGCTCGCCATCGGGTTTTAAAACTTCGCTGTAACGTTGCATCTGGTCGAGCAATATATTGCGGTTTATATTGGCCAGAATCACGTCATATTGCTCATTTGGTATTACCTCTTTCGAACCGCATAGCGCCTTTATGTTGGCTATATTATTCAGATGCGCGTTCTCAATAGTGCTATCGTAGCAAACGGGGTCATAATCTATCGCTGTAATTTCAGTTGCTCCTAATTTGGCGGCCATTATAGCTAAAATCCCTGTTCCGCAGCCCATATCCAGTACCTTTTTACCGGCCATATCATTTTCCAGCAATAGCTCAAGCATCATGCTGGTAGTTTGGTGGTGCCCGGTGCCAAAGGCCATTTTGGGGTCTATTACTATCTCGTATTCAAACTCAGGCCTCGGCTCATGGAATGTGGCGCGTACAAATATCTTATCCTTTATAGCTATTGGTTCAAAATTACTTTCCCATACCTCGTTCCAGTTTTTTTGGGGGATAAGCGTTACCTCGTAACTAAAAGTAAACATATCGCGGTAAACGCTTAATGTTTCATCAAGCACTTCCTGGTCAAAATCATCCACCGGGATGTAGGCTTTAAATCCAAGCTCCAGTTCCTCAAACGTATCAAATCCTATCTCGCCCAAAGCGTTTATCAACAGGTCCTGCTGGTAATCTTCGGTAGTAATCGTTGTAAAAAGTAATTCGTAGTAATTCATTTACAGGTGGATATATTATTCAACAACTTTCTCAACAATATGCGGCATTTTTATTTTTCCTTCATCAAATAATATCAGTACAAAAATATTCATTATCCAATATGTCAACTGTATCATCAGCATAATAAAAGCAAGCCAGGCAAGGTGCCAATAGCCTGTATGCCTATCCCAAATAACATAAGCTATGCCGGTTGCAAAGCAAGCGCAAACAAAACCGCAAACCGTTACAACTGCATCTTTCCCCAATATGCGCCATTCCTTAGCCGCGTCCCAAACCGAGAGTACTATAACCCATTGCGTAAGCAGCGCGGTTATAAGATACAGCGGCCAGCAATAATAAAAGCAGGCCATAAAAGCATGTAGATTCCCCTTGCCCATATCGCCCAGGTGCATTGGGTAGATAAAGGAATGCAGCACAACAATTAAGCCGAACGCTACAAAAGCTACAAATGGCGGGAAAAATACTCGCATGCTTTATAATTACTGAATTATTGAATTAATGATTTATTGAATTAAAAAAACACCCTAAATATTCACCTAATTCAATCAATATTTATAATTACCGATTTATTGAATTACTGAATTATTGATTTAAGAAATACCTTAAATATTCACTTAATTAAATCAAAATCTTCACTCAATCAATAATTCAATAAATCAGTAATTCAATAATTAATTGAACACCTTCAATATATCTACAAATTCTCTCGATTTTAATGATGCACCACCTATCAGTCCGCCATCAATATCAGGCTTGGCAAACAGATCAGGCGCGTTTTTTGAGTTACAGCTACCGCCGTATAAAATGGTTGTATTTTCTGCTACATCTTCACCGTAGCGGGCTGCAATTTCCTTGCGGATAAATTCGTGTATTTCCTGCGCTTGTGATGACGTAGCGGTTAAACCGGTACCGATTGCCCAAACAGGCTCATAAGCTATAACCAGCTGCGCGAATTGATCCTCATCCAAATGGAAAGCGCCATCGGCCAATTGATCCTTTATCACATTAAAATGAACTTCGGCTTCGCGCTCTTCCAGTGTTTCGCCTATACAAAATATAGGTTTTAAGCCATTCGCTAATGCGGTGTCAATTTTTTTAGCTATCAATTCATTGGTTTCGCCAAAATACTGGCGGCGCTCCGAGTGGCCCAGAATCACATAGGTTGCCCCTATTGATTTTATCATTTTAGCCGATACTTCGCCGGTAAAGGCGCCCGATTCGGCATGGTGCGCATTTTGCGCGCCAATCGAGATCCTGTCATTTCCCTTTGCCATTTGCACCAGACTGTGCAGGTGTATGAACGGACTACAAACCACGGCTTCCTGTTTGCCGGTCAGTTCATCCTTAACCATATTGTTTATCTCCGAAAATAAGCCTAAACCCTCGGTGTAATCAAGGTTCATTTTCCAGTTTCCGGCAACTATTTTTTTTCTCATGCGATGTTTATTTATTGAATTATTGATTTATTGAATTAATGATTGAAGAAAACTAACTATTCGAACTGCTGAACTGATAAATGAATTTATTAAAACCGCTAAGCTTTTTAAAATTCAATAAATCAATAATTCAGTAATTCAATAATTAATACTTTCTATATGTTCTGGTCAGTTCAAATACTTCTTTTAAAATGCTTTGTTCGTCAGCATTAAATTTCCGATGGTCGCGTCGTTCAAATACTTTGGCCGTGGTTTCCATAAATTTATTAAACCCATACTCCTGCAAACCATGCTGCGCCCCGCCCCACGAAAAGTCGGGAATAAAATTTGGTGGAAAACCCGCTCCGTAGATGTTCGAGCCCACACCTGCAACCGATCCCGTGTTAAACATGGAATTAATACCGCATTTCACATGGTCGGCCATTATTAAGCCGCAAAATTGCAGGCCGGTATTGCGGAAGCTGGCGGTGGTATAATCCCACAACTTCACCTCGGCATAATTGTTTTTCAGGTTGCTGTTATTGCTGTCGGCGCCAATATTGCACCATTCGCCTACAACCGAATTCCCTAAATAGCCCTCATGCCCTTTGTTTGAATATCCCCAGATAACAGCGTTATTTACTTCACCACCAACCCTGCTGTATGGGCCAATGGTGGTAGCGCCGTATATCTTAGTTCCCATTTTCACTTGCGAATTTTCGCAAATAGCAAATGGCCCGCGAATGTTGGTACCTTCCCAAATTTCGGTGTTGCTGCTTAAATATATGGGGCCGTTTATGGTACTAAAAGAGCAGCATTCGGCTAAAGCGCCTTCTTCTGCAAAAAAATCAGTGCCTATAACGGTATTGGTGGCGCTCATAGTGGCGCTGGTGCGGCCCTTGGTGAGCAAGTTAAAATCCTTGCGCAGCTCAATATCGTTCTTTCGAAAAATATCTTCGGGGTAGCGTATGGTGATCGAAAATTTTTCATAATTGATTACCCGACTAAAATTAGCATCAATACTAAATCCTTCAGCATCACCCTTTCCTAATCGCGCGGCAATTAAAACATCTCTATATTTTAAGGCATCTCCTTTTTGCAGCTTATCAATAGCTTCGAGCAAATCACTATCCGGACAAAATGAACCGTTGATAAATAAATTATCATTAGCAATTTTTATGGCGAATTTACCCTGCAAATAGCCGCGGGTATGGAACGAGAATGAAGTATTTAAGTGTTTAGCCCACTTTTCGGCGATGGTTAAAATGCCAATACGCAGGTCGGCAACCGGACGGGTGTAGGTTAATGGTAGAAGTGTTTGGTGCGCGTTATCTTCAAAAAGGATAATTGCCATGGCGCAAAAATAAAAAAGTCTCCCGATGTATCGGGAGACTTGCTATATTATTTATAAACAAATAATTATTTCTTGTTGTAACGGGTACGGAATTTATCAATACGACCTGCAGTATCAACCAGTTTCATTTTACCGGTATAGAAGGGGTGCGAGGTGTGTGAAATTTCTAATTTCACTAATGGATATTCGTTACCATCTTCCCACTTTACAGTTTCACGGGTATCGATGCATGATTTAGTGATAAAAGCATAGTCGTTTGACATATCTTTAAATACAACTAATCTATAATTTGATGGATGCAGGTCTTTCTTCATTGCTATATACTTCTTATAAAAGAGGTGCAAATGTAGTAAATAAAAGTAAAAAGTAAAAAGTAAAAAGTAAAAAGTTTTGAATTAGTAATCAGAGGGCAGAAAAAATGCCAGAAATTGATTTACGAAGTTTAACAAACTTCGTAAATCTGTTAATAACCCGCAATATAATTCAAAAGAAAAAAGTCAAAATTCAAAAAAAATTAAAGTCCTCTCCTTTGGAGAGGATTTAGGTGAGGCTAATGCAAACCCTTCCTTTTTATCAAGCCGCCGGTTGTATCTTCAATGCTTTGCTGTACTATAAATGCCCGTGGGTCAATATTTAGTATTTCCTGTTTCAAGGTTGGGATCTCCAGTCGTGTGGCTACGGTAAAAAGAATATCGCGGGGATTGTTGGCTATTCCATCCACGCCGTAGCCGTTTCTACCCTGGTAAATAGTCACACCACGACCCAGTTGCTCAATAATTACTTTTCTTATCTCTTCGCTTTTAACCGAAACTACGGTTATACCGGTGTACTGGTCGATGCCATTCAAAATAAAATCAATCATTTTTGAAGCCGCCAGGTAAGTAAGGATAGAATATAAGGCCGATTCCACACCTAAAAAGAACGCGGCCGATGCAAATATCACCACATTCAGCAGCAGTATCACATCATTTACCTTTAATAGCTGAAACTTTTTGCTTACCAGCAACGCGGCTATCTCAGTACCATCGAGCACGGCACCGCCTCTTATAGCCAAGCCTATACCCACCCCAATAAAAAAGCCGCCGAACACAGCGGTAAGTAATTTATCGGGCGTAACATCGGGAAAGTGGATAAACGCCAGGCACAAAGAAAACCCCAATATAGCCAACGCGCTTTTAACAGCGAACGAAACACCAAGCCGTTTATAGCCAATAAAAACAAAGGGGATATTAATGATGAAGATGAGTATGGATATGGGCCAGCCCGTTATATCGGCCAGCAGCATGGAGATACCGGTAACGCCGCCATCAATAAATTTGCTGGACAACAGGAAACCCTTCAACCCCATACCAGCTGATAATATGCCCAATAATACCAATACCAGGTTTTTGAGTTCCCTTTTGAGTTTCATATTTCAAATATAGGCGATTGGGGTTAATAAATTTGATTGGGCACGCAAGAGAGCGCAATGTTATTAAATATTGGTAATGAACGCGCTCCGTTTACTCACCCCGACTTCGCTACGCTTGTCGACCCTCTCTTTGCCTGCGGCGAAAAGAGGGTAAAGCCTCTTAACTTAATGACGTTGCGTTTGTAAGAGCGAGGAGTTTTTCAAACGATAGGATTTGTTTATAAACAGCCAATTATTACATTTACGCCAGCTTAAATCTTTACATGAAAATATTCCTTAGATATGTTTTGATCCTGATTGGTGTATTTATCCTAATTGAACTAAATTCCAATAGTTTAATTTCAGATATAAAAGGTTTTTTTCATAAAAGCCCCTATACAAGTTCTTCTATGAGTTATACTTCGAGCGATACAGATACAATTCCGGGCGACTATTTACAAATATTACAACTTAAAAAGGACTGTTGCAATTATACAAGTACCAGCGAGCTATTTCTCCAACATATGGCTATGAATCCTTTAATAGGCCCTGTGTCCAGCTTTGTATATAAAAGAAATTATTATCTACATGTCTGCAAACTATCCAATTCGTTTACATCATCGCTTAACAACGTTATAGATC
>Ga0206994_1138_pt1 | contig 14115 bp, 10 predicted proteins | sample Alteio_BWMinCont_4_FD_153485 | JGI IMG/M metagenome (GOLD analysis project Ga0206994, IMG submission 153485) | Enriched cells from forest soil in Barre Woods Harvard Forest LTER site, Petersham, Massachusetts, United States -... | ecosystem: Environmental > Terrestrial > Soil > Temperate forest >...
TAGCGCATCTTTTGGTGGGCAACCAAATACGCATGTTAGTCCGGTTACTTTGGCTCATCCTGGCACATTACCTAAGATGAATAAACAAGCCATCGAGTATGCTATTAAATTAGGTTTAGCCTTGAATTGTGATATTGAACAAAATAATTATTTCGCCCGTAAAAACTATTTTTATCCTGATCTTCCAAAAGGTTATCAGGTTAGTCAGCATACCACACCTATATGCAAAAACGGTCATGTAACAATTAAGGTGGGAGATGTAACAAGAAACATTATCCTGAATCGTATTCACATGGAGGAAGATGCTGGTAAAAGTTTGCATGATGTAGATGAAAAATTTACCTGCATTGATCTAAATCGTGCGGGAGTTCCCTTGTTAGAAATAGTTACAGAACCTGATCTGCATAGTGCTGAAGAAGCATTTGCATTTTTAACCGAACTACGTCGTATGGTTCGTTGGCTGAATGTTTGCGATGGAAATATGGAAGAAGGCAGTATGCGTTGTGATGCGAATATTTCGATTCGTTTACACGGAGCAGGAAAATTAGGAACAAGGGTTGAAGTAAAAAATCTTAACTCGATCAGGAACGTTAAAAGAGCGATCGAACATGAAGTACAACGATTAATAGTAATAGTTGATAACGGGGAAAAAGTTATACAAGAGACAAGAAGCTTTGATGCAAATAATGGTACCACCTTTTCTTTGCGCAGCAAGGAAGAAGCCGATGACTATCGCTACTTTCCAGATCCAGATCTTACTCCTTTTAATATTACCGATGAATTTTTAAAGAGTATAAAATCTTCTATTCCTGCATTACCCGAGCAGTTGGAAAAGAAGTACACAGAAATGTTCAATTTATCGGCTGCAGATGCCGCGGTTATTTGCAGTGATAAAGAACAGGCAGATTTTTTCGAAGCTGTAATTAAACATACTAATAATTATAAATCTGTTGCCAATTGGTTAATGGGACCTGTAAAATCGTTTACTAACGAAAAAAGTATTGAACTTGCTGACTTTCCATTATCTGCAAAACAAATTGCACAATTAATACAATTGGTTGATGATGGAAAAGTAAATTTTGGTATTGGGTCTTCAAGGATATTCAATGCATTAATTGAAACACCAGAAAAAGAACCATTACAAATTGCTACCGAATTAAATCTGATTCAGGAAAGCGATAGCAGTCTAGTGGAAACATGGGTGGATGAAGTATTAGCAAAGATGCCGGATAAAATAAAAGAATACAAAAGCGGTAAAAAAAATCTGATAGGATTATTTGTTGGCGAAGTAAAAAAAGTCAGCAAAGGAAAAGCAGATATGCAGGTAGTAAATAAACTATTGGCAGATAAATTAAACAACTAAATTTTTAATTAGAATCTAATCTTATGAAAAAAATATTCTCTATAATAGCGGTAGCGGTAATGTTGGTTTCCTGTAATCACAAATCTGCCAAAGGAACATTTACAGTGTCAGGTGAGATCAAAAGTGCACCAGATCAAAAAGTATATCTCGATCAATTGTTTTTTAGCAACGAAGATCCGCAAGTGTTGGATACTGCAGAAATGAAAGATGGTAAATTTTCTTTATCTGGCATTGGTCCTGAAGAAGGTTTGTACAGGGTTCGTTTAGAAAAAAGTAAATCAGGGTTTATATTTATCAATGATCAAAAAGATATTTCTTTTACTGCGAACACACAAAACCTTAGTTTAAGTGGGCCTTCTTTTAATACACCGGCCAACGCTTTATTAAAAGGGTTTATTAGCGCAGTTGATTCACAAGGCAATGCTTTAGAAGCACAACAAACTCAGTTGGAACAATTAAAAGCACAAAATGTGAGCGACAGTGTTTATAAAATAGCATCTGATGATTTAGATGCGAAAACAGCGCTTATCAAAACGTATATTCTTAACTATATTGATACAACTTCAGATCCAATTGTTGGATTATTCGCTTTAGGTTACACGCGCAGCATTGATCCTGTATTATTAACAAAACCTGTTAATGACTTGAACCAACATTTTGCTAAAAATAAAACGGTGACAACATTGGTAGCGCAGTTCAATCAAATGTTACAACAAAATCAAACAAAGTCGGCAACGGTCGGAGAAGGAAGCATGGCACCGGAAATAGTTATGCCGGATGTTAATGGTCAATCTTTTGCGTTAAGTTCATTGCGCGGTAAATATGTATTGGTAGATTTTTGGGCAAGTTGGTGTGGCCCTTGTCGTGGTGAAAATCCTAATGTTGTAGCGGCATACAATAAATTTAAGGACAAGAACTTTACGATAGTTGGCGTATCTCTTGATAAAGATAAAAAGGCATGGATCGATGCTATAAAAGCTGACCATCTTACCTGGATAGAAATAAGCGATCTAAAAGAATGGAACAGCGATGCAGTTACATTGTATAATTTAGAAAGTATCCCATCAAATGTATTGATCGATCCGACAGGAAAGATTATTGCAAAGGATTTAAGAGGAGATGACCTGCAAAATAAGTTAAGCGAATTGTTTAAATAAACTAAAACTATTAATAAAACAAAAGAGGCGCATAATTATTATGTGCCTCTTTTGTTTTATATCAGAACTAGAAAATACTCATTGATTCATCAGTATCCTAAAGTCCCTCTTCAGTGGGATTTAGGGGTTTTTATTTTTATTTGCCATTAATAATAATAGTACCGGCAACAAAGTAAGATTAGTTAAAGTTGCTACTAATAATGTAACAGAGGTTAACCAACCCAAAGCAAACGTACCACCAAAACTGCTTAAACAAAATATAATAAAACCTGCGATCAAAACCAGTGATGTATATACAATACTTAACCCAGTATGTTTTATAGTTGCGGTAACGGTTGCAGGTACATCATTATTGTATAGCGGCAGCTCTTGTTTATAGTTGACCAAAAAACGAATAGTAATATCAATAGCGATACCCAAAGCAACGCTAAAGACCAACACTGTTGATGGTTTAAGTGCAACCCCGGCCCACCCCATTATACCGGCTGTAATAACCAATGGAATTAAGTTGGGAATTAGTGAGCAGATCAATATTCTGAACGATTTGAATAAATACAACATACAAAATGCTATCAATAAAAAAGCCCAGAATATACTTTGCTTCAATCCTTTAACAATAAAGCTACTGCCTTCCAAAAAGGTAATACTCGTTCCCGTTAGTTCAACTTTATATTGTGCCGTATCAAATAATTCGTTCACTTTATTTTGAATGCCATTTAGTATTACAGGTAACTGCACTGTGCCCACATCAGCCATATTGATGTTTACGCGGGTTGATTGTCTTGCTGTATCAATAAATGATGAGAGCATTTTAGTAAAATTATTTTGCTTGCCTTTTTCATTAGCCTTTGATGGCCTGAGGTATTCTCCTACAAATGCGCCGTCAAAAGTATTTGGTAATACATATTGTGTAGAATCACCATCATAAAAAGCCTGTTTGGCAAATTTTAATCCTTCGGCAATACTTATTGGTCGGCTCATTTCTTTTTGTGCCGTAATATATTGAGATAAAGAATCTATTTTTTCGAATGTTTTTAAGGCACGCATTCCTGTGAGCCCCAAACGTTTTTTTGTATTTATTACAATTTCCAAAGGCATTACACCCTTAAAATTTGTTTCAAAAAAACGAAGGTCAGTATATATCTTGTCGTTCTTTGGCAAGTCGTCAACAATAAAGGCTTCGCTCTTTAATTTAAAGATGCCGGCTATAGAAAAGATCAATACGATTGCTGTAATTACATACACCCACTTCGCATGGTCCATTACCCAACCTTCTAACTTTAATAAAAAAGAAGTTACCAGTTTATTGTTTAAGTATCTTGTTTGTGATGGCTTGGGCGCAGGTAAATAGCTTAACGCAGATGGCAACAGAATAAGCGAAATAATAAATATTACCATGATGCTAATGCCCGCTACAACACCAAACTCTTTTAGAATAGCACTTTTAGTAAAAGCAAAAACGGCAAAACCAATAGCTGCAGCAATATTACAGAATAGAGTAACAATACCCATCTTGCTCACCATATTCACCAATGCTGCTTTTTTATCTTCTAATTCTGTATAAGAATAATGATATTTATTAATAAAATAAATGCAGTTGGGGATTCCTATCACAACAATCAATGAAGGGATCAATGCACTTAATAAGGTAATGTTATAACCACATAAAACCATTATACCTAAACTCCATATCACACCAAAAATTACTACCAGCAAAGACAATACCATCGTACTAAACGAACGGAAAAATAATAACAGGATAAGGGCGCTTAATAATATCGATCCAAGCAAAAAGATCTTCATCTCTCTTTGTACCATATCACCAACTTCCGTTTTTATTAATGGAAGTCCGCTGATATGTGTTTCTATATTTGTTGATGATTGAAACTTATTTACAACAGCAACAATATCAGCAACAATTTTTGAACGCTTTTTAGAATTGATGGCATCCTTATTAATTCTAACGGCAATCAGGTATGCATGAGTTTCGGGATTGTATAATAAAGTCTGATAAAAAGGAAGATTTAGAAAAACAGCTTTGGCTGAATCTAATTGTTGTTGAGTGGAAATATCATCATTGAATATTCTTACCGCGTTCAATTTCTCTGTAGCGGAATCTTTTATTAACGTAATAGAAGAAGGAACACTTAATATGTCTTCTACATATTCAACCTTTTAGATGTCTTTATGTAATTTCTGGTATGCCTTAAAAACATCTAGCGTAAATAATTTATCTGTTTGTATGCCTATTACTAATGTATTTCCATCATCACCAAACTTCTGTTTAAACGCCACATAATCTTTATATTTTTGATTATCGGTAGGAATGGCTTTTGCAAAATCATAACTCAATTTTACTTTACTCGCAAAAAAGCCCATTAACCCAGTTGCAGCCAATAGGATAATAACCAGAAGTAGTCTGAATTTAATTACAAAATTTCCTAAACGTTGCCACATAAGCGAGGTGTTTAATAATGAATTGCAAAGAAAATCATTTTGTACTGCTTATCCATAAACATGCCACTATAAGTTTGTTTACTTTTGTACATATTATTTACTAGATTAATATTTTAACATCCTTTTAGGCAAATCTCCTGTCAGTCTAGTAAATTGATGGATAATTATGACACATAAAACCAAGGGTATAGTATTACGAACAGTAAAATATGGCGAGACCAGTGTTGTGGTAACCATGTTTACTGAATTGTTTGGTATACAAACCTATATGGTAAATGGGGTGCGTACTTCAAAAAGATCTTCTGCAAAAGCAAATCATTTTCAACCTGGCTGTATTTTAGAAATGGTTGTTTATCACAATGATCTAAAAACGATGCATCGCATCAAAGAATTCAAATGGGCCTATTTGTACGAGCATATCTTAAGTAACGTAATAAAGAATAGTATTGCTTTGTACATGGTTGAATTGATCAATAAAAGTTTAAAGCAACCCGAAGAAAATACTAATCTGTTTTATTTTTGTGAAGATGCATTGATGCAGTTAGATGCCGCCAGTAAAACAGTTACGGCAAACTTTGCTTTGTATTTTACATTGCATCTTACCCATTTTTTTGGATTTAGAATGAATGATGATTATGATACAGAACACAATATTCTTGATTTAGAGGAAGGTACTTTTGTGCATGAACAACCAATACATCCTAATTTTATTGATGGAGAACAAGCGTTGCTTACATCGCAATTATTAAAAGTAATGCAGCCGTATGAATTGGAGGAGCTGAAATTAAATCACGAGACAAGAAGAAAACTATTGTATCGTTACCAGGATTATTATGCTTTGCATATTCATGATTTTGGATCGATGAAAACCTTACCCATATTACATGAAGTATTATCTGAAGGATAACTAAATGATTCTTTTTGCTGAAGATTGTTGTGATGTTGTTTGCCCGTTTATTTTATCGATCAATACAACTCCGGGCATTTTTCCTTTTTCAAAACTTCCGAAAATATTATCTATCTGTAATGCTTTGGCGCCATTAATTGTTGCCCAGCTTAAAATTTCTTGTAAAGGAATATTAGTGTCTTGCTGAATTGTTTTTATTTCTTCCAGCATATTTAATTGTCGGTTGCTGGCGTAACTATCCGTACCGATAACAATATCATGGCCGCTATTTTTTAATAGATCAAATGGGGGTATTGTTTGCTCAATGTATTTATTAGCATTAATACAAATGCAAAAATATAATTGTTGATCTTTTCTTGTATTTATAAGATCAATATCATTTTTTTTTTATAAAAGTATTATGTACTGATATGATAGATTGGTTATTTGTAAAATAGGGAAGAAAACTTTGCAAGCTGCTTTTACCTGTGGGATGAAAATCACCAATATCAATCCCGAAATTTTTATATAATTCTAAAAAACCGCCTGTTTTATTTTTATACAATTCTTCTTCAGCCAAACATTCCTGATTATGGATCGTTATTAATTGTTGGATTGTCTCATTGTTCAATTTTTCAAACAAAGTTTTTGAAACACTATATGGTGCATGGGGAGATAATGTGCTTTTTTGTTTTTTGGAATTTGCTTTTTGAAATTTATCTAAAACGATCTTGGCATCATCCAATCTTTTTCCTGCCGCAGTATCTACAAAACCACTTACTTCTACAAAATTGTGCCAGTAGATGTTGCTTTTTTGTTTGATAGATATGGAGTCCGCTGTGTTACAAATATCACCTACTGCTACAGCGCCACTTTCATATAATTCTTGTTCGGCGTTTTTCATAGCGTTGAGCTTTTCTTCCTCGGACGCGCCTCTTTTTGTCATTACTTGTTGAACAAACTGAACCAATCCTGTTCCTTCAGGAACAACATTTTTTAAATGACTCAGTTCCAGGTGGCAATGCGCATTGATGAAGCCGGGTGTGAGTATGCCATCAAAAACTTCAATATTACCACCGGCGTCTTTTGTAGCAATTATATCATGTATTATTCCTTCATTATCAGTTACTAAAACCATTTCTGAGTCCAGGAAATTCGTGCCGGTGAATATATTATTAGCCTTAAATTTTCTAAAATGCATGAATTGTGTTTAAAACTTTAAATTTGCCGCCAAACTTTGAATAAAAGTTCAATAAAGGTATGCAGTACAAGTGAGTCCCGAAATTTTTCAGGACGATATTGACAATTGTTACTCTGCCGGTAAAAAATAAAAATACATCATGTTAGATAAACTGGATGCAATAAAGGCAAAATTTGATAATCTGGGAGTGGCGTTGACCAACCCGGAGATTGTGAGTGATAACAAGAAGTTCAGCGCTATGAGTAAGGAATACCGTAGTCTTGAAAAAATTGTGAACGCACGAAACGCGTATGTAAAATTGCTGGATGATATCGAGTTTAATAAAGAGGTATTAAGTAGCAGTGATGAGGAAATGAGGGAATTGGCCAAGCAGGAACTTCCTGCGATGGAAGAAAGTAAAATGGAGATGGAAAAGCAATTGCGTAATATGCTGATCCCGAAAGATCCGTATGATGAGAAGAATGCGATCTTAGAAATTCGTGCAGGAACGGGTGGTGATGAGGCGTCTCTTTTTGCAGGAGATCTGTTAAGAATGTATTTAAAGTACAGTGAAAAGAAAGGTTGGAAAACTGCTATTTTAAGTGAAAGCGATGGAACGGTAGGCGGTTATAAAGAGGTACAGGTAGAGATCTCCGGTGATGATGTATATGGCACCATGAAATTTGAAAGTGGTGTACATCGTGTACAAAGGGTACCTGATACAGAAGGTAGCGGCCGTGTACATACCAGCGCTGCAACGGTTGCGGTAATGCCTGAGGCAGATGAAATAGATTTTGAATTGAAAGAGAGTGATGTTAAAATGGAAACAGCCCGAAGCGGTGGAGCCGGTGGTCAAAATGTAAACAAAGTAGAAACGAAAGTATTCCTAACGCATAAGCCCACGGGTCTTGTTGTAATGTGTCAGACGGAACGTAGCCAGTTGGGGAATAAGCTAAAGGCAATGGATATGATGCGTACTAAATTGTACGATGAAGAAGTTAGAAAAGCAGAAGAAGCCATCTCTCATAAAAGAAAGAGTTTAGTGAGTACGGGTGATAGAAGTGCTAAAATAAGAACATATAATTTTCCGCAGGGGCGCGTAACGGATCATCGTATTGGTCTTACCGTATATAATTTAGATACCGTATTAAATGGCGAAGTGCAGGAATTTATCGATGCCTTGCAGTTTGCAGAAAATGCGGAAAAAATGACGGCTCAAAACTAAAAGAAGCAGAGTTTTGGCATATTATTTGTCTTTGAGTAAGTATTCTTACAATAGATATAAACAATCTCATAAACAGTTAGTTTTGGTACCGGCCTCCCGTTCTCGAGAGGCCTTGTTTTTTTGATAAACTGATACTGTTATTATTGGCTTAATTATATGTTTTAATTTATATAAGAACATTTAAAAACATAATTTTGCACCGAATGGATAAGAATTCGGGACAAATATTTCAGACAAACAGTGTTACCCGCTGGAGAAGCTTTAAATGGACGTTTAGAGTATTATTGATCATTGCTTTGTTTTTGATAGTGGTTTTGGTGGTGGCACTGGTAACAGGTGTTAGTCCATCTCCCGTTAATATTCAAAATAAAGCAAGAGCGTATGAAAATAAATTGGACCCTTCTAATCCATTAACGTTATCTAATGCCCAAAATAAAAAATATAAGGGCTTTAAAAGCTTTTTGTTTAAAAGGATCAAAGAAGATTCTCTGAGAAATTTGGTCTCTTTACAAAAAGGAAATACACCCCAATTACCTTTTATACGTGCCGGTTTTTATACTCCCTGGACAAGAAAAACTTCTTTGCCTGATATCCAGGAAAATGGGAGTAAGCTAAATACGATTTTTCCGGAATGGTTTTTTATCGACAACAAAACCTTCTCCCTGCAATCAAGAATTGACAGCGAAGGTTTAGCAGTAATGAGAGCAAAGGGATTGCGTATAATGCCGATGCTTACTAATTATAGTTCTCAAAAGAAGGATTTTGATGGCGGCCTCTTGCACCAGATCTTAAATGATATGCCGAAGCAAGAAGCATTTATAAAGAGTCTGGTAGATACTTTATCTTTTTATAATTTTCAAGGGATCAATATAGATTTTGAAAATCTTGCGGAGCCTACAAACGAACCGCTTACTCATTTTCAAAAAAGATTATACGAAGCATTACATGCAAAAAATATGACGGTTACAATGGATGTAAGCGTTATGAATGATGATTATGATTATGCGAAGCTGTCTGATTATAACGATTACGTTGTTTTAATGGCGTATGATCAACATAGCGATACAACTGCCATAGGACCTATTAGTGCACAAAAATGGATAGAAGAAGCGTTGGATTGGACAGCTAAAAGGATCAGTAGCAAAAAAATAATTTTAGGTGTTGCCGGATATGGCTATGATTGGACAAGAGATGAGGATAATGATAATAAGCCGGTTGTAAGGGATCTGACTTATATGGAAGCTATTAACAGAGCAAAAATAGCTAACGTAAAAATTAATTATGATGATGATACTTATAATTTGCATTATAGTTATATAGAAGAAAGTACAGATGACAGTACCGGAGAAGTTACAAAAACACCGCATCATATTTGGTTTACTGATGCTGCAACTACATTTAATGTGCTTCGTTTTAGTGATGAATATTCTACCGCAGGCACGGCTTTGTGGCGCTTAGGTGCAGAAGACCCGCGGATCTGGGAATTTTATAATACCAACCTAAGTAAAGCGGCACTGTTACAACATCCATTTAGCTTTGATTCGCTTGTTTCTATTCCTTACGATGTAAATCAAAAGCCAACTTCAACGGGAGAGGGAGAATTGCTTAGTATTTTATATACGCCTCAACAAGGTAAAATAAACTTGCAGGTAGATAGTTCCGATCTATTGATATCAGAACAGGATTATGCGGTTTTGCCTTCCGGGTATGTTTATGAAAAATTTGCAGAAGATAAAAAACCATTAGGGCCGGGCCATAAAATAATATTAACTTTTGATGATGGTCCGAGCGCAGAGTTTACACCTCAGATCTTAAATATTCTTGAAAAAGATAAAATACCAGCAACTTTTTTTGTTATTGGGCTAAACGCAGAGCAAAATATTCCTTTACTGCAACGTGAATACAGAGATGACTTTGAAATAGGCAATCATACGTTTACGCACCATAATATTGCACAAATGAGTCCTGAAAGGGCCGAGCTGGAAATGAAATCTACCCGGCTTTTAATTGAAAGCATTACGGGGCATTCTACCATTTTGTTCAGAGCTCCCTACAATGCAGATAGTGAGCCGCAAACGTATGATGAAATTGAACCAATAGCAAGAGCCCAGAAAGATAATTATATTACCGTTGGTGAAAGTATTGATCCTAATGATTGGGAAGTTGGCGTAACTGCTGATAGCATTGTTGCAAGAACAATACGTTTAGCTGTATCTACAGATGCCAATATAATATTATTGCATGATGCAGGCGGCACTACAAGAGAAGAAACAATAAAGGCTCTGCCAAGAATTATTGATTATTTTCAAAAAAGAGGCTGCGTATTTACAAGCATAGCCGATTTGATGGGCAAGACAAAAGCAGATGTTATGCCGGCACTCCCAAAAACTCAGGATAGCTGGATGCGCGACTTTAATTTCTTTTTTGCAGAAGCAACATATTGGGCCAGTCATATTCTATTTGCATTATTTCTTGTAGGTATAGCTTTATCAATGGGTAGAATGGCTGTAATGGCCCTGTTAGCTGCCATACAAAAGAAACGTGAGAGAGAAGCAGCAGAAGCAGGAATTGCTTTTTGGCCAAATGGACAATTACCTTCTGTTAGTATTATTGTACCTGCATATAACGAAGAAGTAAACGCCGTAAGAACCATACAAAGTTTATTGAAGCAGGATTATCCTAACCTGCAAATAGTATTTGTAGATGATGGTAGTAAAGATGCAACGTTTACTGTTGTAAGCGAGGCGTTTAAAAATTCAACTAGCGTATTTGTATATACGAAGGAAAATGGCGGTAAAGCTTCTGCATTAAATGTTGGAATTGAGAACGCAACAAGTGAATTTGTGGTATGTATAGATGCGGATACACAATTGAAAACGGATGCGGTATCTAAATTGATGGAAAAATTTCTTCCACCATTACATTCCACCAAACCATTTATAAAAGTTGGTGCAGTAGCAGGAAACGTAAAAGTAGGTAATGAAGTAAATATGATAACAAGATGGCAGAGTATTGAATACATTACTTCTCAAAATTTTGACAGGCGTGCTTTTGATCTGTTGAATGCTATTACTGTTGTGCCAGGGGCAATTGGCGCATTTAGAAAAGACGCTATTGTTGAAGTCGGCAGCTTTACCACAGATACACTAGCAGAAGATTGCGATCTTACTATGCGTTTGCTTAGGAAAGGATACGTTGTTCGTAATTGCAATGACGCTATTTCTTATACGGAAGCGCCTGAAACAATGACGCAGTTTATGAAACAACGTTTTCGCTGGAGTTTTGGTGTAATACAATGTTTTTGGAAGCACCGTGACGCTGTGTTTAATAATAGATACAAGAATTTTGGAATGGTGGCATTGCCTAATATCCTGATCTTTCAAATAGTATTGCCTTTTCTTGCGCCGTTGGCAGATCTGTTTTTATTGTTGAGTTTAATTGCTGCGGGCCTAGGTATTATTCCGGCAAGTGTTGATCATATTTTGCTATACTATTTTGTTTTTACCATGGTTGATGTTATGGGAGCGGCACTGGCTTTTGCGTTTGAGAAAGAAGATTATACAAAACTTATCTGGCTAATACCTCAACGTTTAATTTATCGTCAATTGATGTATTATATTCTTATAAAATCATTCAACAAGGCTATTAAGGGTGAATTACAGGGCTGGGGTGCATTAAAACGTACAGGGAATGTTAAAACAGCAATGGCTTAATAAACCTGGATACTAATAAAAAAAGAGTTTTACTTTTGCAACCTGAATGGCTTTGTATAAAGCACCGTGGTAAATATTTAATACATAACATTGGCAACCTCAACAGATAGAAAATCATTTTTTAACAGGCTTGGTGGCAAACCGGGCAACGAGAAAGCAGAGATGACTTTCTTTGATCATATCGAAGAATTGCGTTGGCATATTTTGCGTAGCGTAATTGCATGGCTAACAGGTGCTGTTATAATTTTTATTTATATAGATTGGATATTTGATAACTTAATATTAGCGCCAACTATGCAGGGGTTTTATACCTATGGCGCATTATGCAGGTTGGGCCATTTTCTTCATTTGGGCGATAGCCTTTGTATGCCGGCAGTTAAAATAAATTTACAGGTAACCAATGTAAACGGAACTTTTACATCGGCATTAAATATTGCTACTATCGGAGGATTGATTATAGCGCTGCCTTATATTTTTTGGGAACTATGGCGCTTTATTAAACCTGCTTTATCACCTAAAGAAAGAAAATACGGAACAGGAAGCGTTTTTTGGGTATCCTTCTGTTTCTTTTTGGGCGGATTATTTGGGTACTATATATTGGCACCTTTCACATTTAATTTTTTAGCAGGGTTTACATTGGGTAAATCAGGCATCATCCAATACCGTCCGTCTATCAATGATTATATTGATAGCTTAACCAATTTGATATTAGGATGCGGTATCGCATTTGAGTTGCCTGTTATTTGTTATGTGTTGGCAAAATTGGGATTGGTATCAGGAACTTTTTTAAAAAAATATTTCAAATTTGCTTTTGTAATAATTTTAGTGGTAGCTGCAATTATAACACCATCTCCTGATTGGATCAGTCAATTTATTGTAGCGTTACCATTATTTGTTTTATACTGGATCAGTATTTTATTGGCCTCCAACGTAGAAAATAAAAGAGAGAAAAAAGAAAAGGAATGGAGTTAGATCAATAAAATAAAACGTGTTTAATTTTATATAATTATTAATTAAAAAATATGTCAGCAACTTTCAATCTAAGTAAACCAATAGCTATAGGCTGCGATCATGCAGGCTTTGAATATAAAGAAGCATTGCTTTCTTTTTTTAAAGCAGAAGGATTAACCTATAAAGATTATGGAACCTACTCTAAAGATTCAGTAGATTATCCAGACTTTGCACATCCTGTAGCATCAGCCGTTGAAGATGGCGAAGCCGCTTTTGGCATCTTGTTATGTGGTAGTGCAAATGGTGTTGCCATTACAGCTAATAAGCATCAGGGAGTAAGAGCAGCTATTTGTTGGGCAGAAGAATTAGCCAGCTTAGCAAGACAACATAATAATGCCAATATTATTTGCATTCCTTGCAGGTTTGTAGAAGAAGCCGTTGCAAAAAAAATGGTGAGCTTGTTTATGAATACTTCATTTGAAGCGGGGCGTCACCAAAACAGAGTTGATAAGATTGCATGTTAATCAAATAAAACAATAAGAAGGAGCAAAATATAATACTTGCTCTTTTTTATTATACTAATATAGTCTAAAAATTTCCAAAGAGCCCTACATATGAGCCATTTGTAAGAGTTACTGAATTGCCATTCCCATCATATAATTTGCAGTTAAATGTAGCCGTTACTTTAAGGTAATAAGTTCCATTAGACACTGTACCAGTGGGATCTTCAACTTTTGTAATTGTAAAAACGCTACCTGTTTGCGTGCCTGGCGCATAATCCGATTCCCAATAAGCTCCCGTTTTATCTGTCCAATTCACAGTAACTCCATTGTCGCCATACATTGCTTCATAGGCCGCTGCATAAGAATAAGTACCTAGGTTAAAGAAAGCCAAAAAGTCTGTTGTGTCTGTAGCATTAAAATTAGCAAATACTCCTTTAGTTATTCCTAACGCAGTTCTGTTACGAGGTACAGTATCTAAAGGACCGATTCCACTTTCAAAAGTTCTTGAATTGCCATATCCATCTGAAGTGGATATCGGCATATAATTGGCTTGGTCTGTATCAGTCACATTCTCCCTATAAACAACTCCATTAATAGTTGCCTGATAATAATAAGTAGGCGAGGATGAGTCCTTATTGTTATTACTGTTATTGTTGTTATTACTATTGTTATTATTCGTT
>Ga0206994_1140_pt1 | contig 14031 bp, 9 predicted proteins | sample Alteio_BWMinCont_4_FD_153485 | JGI IMG/M metagenome (GOLD analysis project Ga0206994, IMG submission 153485) | Enriched cells from forest soil in Barre Woods Harvard Forest LTER site, Petersham, Massachusetts, United States -... | ecosystem: Environmental > Terrestrial > Soil > Temperate forest >...
AAAGACATGCCATATAAAGCCCCTCAGTGCAACTAACGTCCGTAATTCAAGGGGTAACGTCATACCTTTTTTTATGGCCAAAAGCCCGAAAGACGAGTGAATTATCCTCCTCAAGGCATGAAAGTGTTGACCGAATCCAATCTCCATAGTCTAATAAAGATATAGCACACTGGCAGGTGTCTTTCGTCAAGAAATCCGGGCCGCATACCATTTCCAGAGCTATGAACTTATAGGGGTTTTTATGGCAAAAAAGGCATTGGTAACGGGCATTACCGGTCAGGATGCCGCTTATTTGTCTCGCCTTTTGCTCGAAAAAGGTTATGAGGTCTATGGTGCCCATCGCCGTTCGAGCACCCTCAATCTCTGGCGTCTCGAAGAACTCGGCATTGAGGAGAGGGTTAAACTCGTCTGCATGGAATTGACCGATCTGGCGAGTATCATTCAAACCGTGAAAAGGATCCAGCCGGACGAAATTTATAACCTGGCGGCGCAAAGTTTCGTAGGAGTTTCATTCGAGGAACCGGTTCATACCAGCGATGTGAACGGCCTGTCCGTGGCGCGGTTGCTTGACGCCGTCCGCCTGTTCAGCCCGCATAGCCGGTTTTACCAGGCTTCCACCTCCGAACTGTTCGGCCGCGCGCAAACCTCGCCACTGACGGAAACATCGCCTTTCCATCCGCGCAATCCTTATGCCGTCGCCAAGCTTTACGGGCATTGGACCAGTATTAATTACCGCGAATCCTACAACCTGTTCACCGCCGCAGGTATCATGTTCAATCATGAATCTCCCCTGCGCGGTCCTGAATTCGTCAGCCGCAAAATTACATCCAGCTTTGCCACCGTAAAAATGGGCATGAAGGAATGCGTTGAATTGGGCAATATGGATTCAAAACGCGACTGGGGTTTTGCCGGTGATTATGTCGACGCCATGTGGCGTATGCTTCAGCAGGATGCAGGGGATGTCTATCTGCTGGCGACAGGCCGGATGACATCGATCCGTAATTTTGTCGAATTGGCGGCTCAATCGCTCGATGTTGAGCTTCATTGGGAAGGTAAGGGAATTGATGAAATTGGCCGTGACCGCCTGACCGGCAAAATATGGGTTAAGATAAACCCGCAATTTTACCGCCCCGCCGAAACCCAATTGGTCGTCGGCGATCCCTCCAAGGCCACGACCAAACTTGGCTGGAAACCTAAAGTGTCGCTTGAACGAATGGTTGAAATGATGGTCCGTGCGGATATGGAGCGGCTTGGCGGCCAGTTTGACTCTGTCAATAATCTTCGAGTTGTAAAAGCCTCGGCTTGACCCTCTTTTCAGTTAATGCGTCATTGACTTACGGAAAATTAGCGCACCTTGGACTATCAGTTTCATGCTGAATGAGTTAACAAGATAGATGCCCATTTCGGGTAGGAATGGTGAGAACCGGGGCTGCGGCCCCGTGCGGGTTATAAATTAAAAGCATGTTTATCCCGCCTAATCCAGGACGGAAATCTCTTGCCGACGCCTCCGATCACCGTAACCCAATCAAACCCGGTATTGTGAGAACCGATATAGGCTTCATTTGAAAACCCCAAATTCAAGCCGGCGGCGCGAAATACATCTTCGTAGCCACGACGATCAAAAGTCCATAGATGCTCCGGATGTGGCAGCCACTCTTGCGGTTCACATAAAGGCGAACCGGCGATGAAATAATCGCTGCAAAAAGGGAGATAATTCTTGAGCGTCGTTACTGGATCTTCCAGATGCTCAAGAAATTCAAAACCTGATATAATATGGAAGGTATTTTGCCCGATATGCGTAAGAGCGTCCTTTACATCGCCCACCATAAACCGGCGGCCCGGCAACGCCCTGTTTGTCGCGGCCCTGATGGCCGATTTGTTCAGATCCACGCCGATGATTTCCCAATTGTCATCACCGAGACATAGTTCCGGATGGACCGAATTAACAATAGTGCCCACATCGCATCCAAGATCAAGCCAACGGATCGTCTCATGCGGATGCTGTTCGCGAACGATCGTAAACAACATTTCGATAAACGCCGTAATTTGCCAGAGCCGCGCGTAATGATCCAGCGCCGCCGTGCAATCGAGGCGCCGCCGCATAGGCAAAGAAGGCTGCGCAAGGCTTTGCCCCTGCAGCCGAAAATCCAGAAAGCGATAAAAAAACGTATATTCATTATACGGTTTAACAGCCTTCGGAATAATGGAGCGGCCTGGCCTGTTTTGCGCAGCCAATTGAATTGTTTCATTTGTTTCCAACGATAAGTGGCGGAAACTTGAAACAACATGAAAGAATTCCCATAACGCTTCGTAAGCCGGAAATAGCGCGTCCTTGGTTTTGTGAAATTCCCCGATTTTACCTTCCGGCCAAAAGATAGCGCGAATTTTTTCGCATGGAATTTCAGTGTTTCCGGATTTTTCAGTCGCACCAGCTTGCTTTTTATTTTCTGCGCCCGAAGTAAAGCGTTATTGATACGAGCTTTTAATATCCTAGGACCTGCCCATCGAAATGGCCTGACGTTCATTTGGTGAACGTACGACATCTGATTTCCGATTTTTTGAGATTTTGGCGCCCCCTGCAATTGGGGCGCCCGCCCGACTTCCGCATGCACCAGGCAAGCAAGCCGGGATTGCGCTTCCTGCACGCGAGCCATGTAAGCGTGGCCGGCAATTGCAGCAATCGGATTGTTTGCACCATCAAGCAAAGCACAGGCCGCGTTGGCCAAGGCAAGCCCGGTGGCTGAAATATCAGTGACATTGACGTTTTTTAGTGACTGAGTTTTTCCGTAGCCGAGCCGCCGGTTAGCATCCGCGCAGATATCAAACGTGCGCTGCAAGAGATCGGCGAAGGCCGTCACCAAAAGAACGGCATTTTTCTGAGAACGCAATTCTTTATAGAGAAATTCGGGAACAAATTGCAGGCGGGAAATATAACCGCTGACGACCTCCACAAATCGCTCGCGCATATCGGGCGTGGTGGATTGCAGATCGAAAACGGCAAAAGACCTGCAACCCGGAACCACTTCAACATTGATACCCAGTTGCCGCGTGGCTTCAAGTATATTGCGTGAAGCAACATCTATAATGTTATGGAGAACAGCATAGCGCACCGAACCGACGCGCAAATCCGTCAAGATAGTTTCAGTGAAGTTTGCAATATCCATGCGGTCAATGATAAGCGCCGAAGGCTCCTTCGCGTTTGCCGGGTCGGCCGTCACCCACGGATTGCAGCCGACAAACGCCTTGATGCCGGCTTTGGTAAGAACCGTTGCCAATTTTTCATCAACAGCGACATCAAGAAGGGCCTTTCCGCCAGCGGCGAACCATATCACCATATCGGCGTTATAGGTCCTCACCCTGAGCTGCTTAACATCCATAAGCCGCGCGTATTGAGATAAAATACGGCCATCATGATGATATATGTCCTTATGCTGCCCGTTCCAGCGGTAAATAACGTCATTGATGAAATTGACAGGCTCCGATGTGTAAGATTCGAGATCAAAGATCGCTTCGGCAGATTTTAGGGGCATTGTATAAAAACTCCCTCACGACAAAAGAATGCCGCACGATTACTAAGGAGAACCAGCGAACACGTTCTATAGAATTGAAATAATGGTTGGAATGGCGAACGGCACTATAGGTGAGTATTTTGCGTAAGGCAATCAAAGCATCTTCCTCGGCACCAAACGGTATAAAATCTTCTTCTAAACCGCGCGTGCTATCAGTATCGCTTCGAATCCGCGCGAGCCATGACGAAATAGCCGCTGCAGAGCATAAATCAGAGGCCAAATTGGCACCGCCGCAACCAGTTTCGATAAAGGTCCCGCTTCATAGGCGTTTTGCAAGCTGCTGGCGGCAGTATTTTCTTCCGGAACGTCGCTCAACGGTTTCTTGACCGGCAATATCCGCGTATAAACGCGGCGCATCGCCCAGAAAACGGGGAATGTATAATCGCAGACTTCTACAATTTCGAATCCGGCTTCATGCAGCAGCTTGTGCAGTCCTGCCGTGGTGTAACGACGATAATGGCCATAATAATCGTCGTCCCAGCGCCATTCTTTTTCCGGATTAGTCGGCATCGACAGCAACAGCCAGCCGCCATCCGGCAGACAGCTGCGAAACTGACGCAGCAACGCGGCATCGTCTTTTACATGTTCGATGACTGTGCAGTTAACGATGGTATGAAATTTTCCCGATAATTCCATAAGGTCGCCGGAGCGCGTTTGCACGGGATAGCCTGCAAGATTGCAAGCCGCCGCCCGCACAGCTTCCGGTGAGAAATCGGCCGCGAGACCTTGCCATCCGCGCTTGGCCAGATGCAACGCGACATCGCCCTGCCCGCAACCGGCATCAAGAAACGGACCTTCAAGACCGTAGCGCCCGATCAATTCATCCATGATGTTCAGGATATATTTTTTTTAAAGGGGCAAAGCTTGTCATGACGGAAATTACTTGCCGCGCAATTTTGCGAGGAAATTTAAAAACCTGCTGACAAAGTCATCATTGATGCCAAGAACGCCCTTCAGCCAGTTATAAAGAGAAAGTATCTTTTTATCGAGATAGATAAAAACAGCCTTTAGCCCGTCATCAGGGCGCGCACGATAATTGGTCGTGATCTTGACCGGCGTTTCCTTTTCTTCGGTAAAGTAATAGAGGGCAATGGATTTGCGCGTCGTATCTTCCGGACATGTCAGCGGTTTCGGATGGCCATGATAAGAATCGCGGTCGGTATTAAAAATCACGCAGCGATTAAAAACGGGCAGCACTTGTTTGAAATATCGCTTCATATCCTTGGTCCACAATTCAAGATGACCGCCGTATTCCTCCCGCCAGCCCTCGTTAAGATAGACCAGCACGTTGACCCGCCGACGCCACATGCGCCGGTGCGGGTGGACGGTAAAATCGGCATGGATATTGAGAAATCCTCCGGTTTTAATCTGATGCAATCCACCACCTTCAAGATCGGGATCGGGCACAAGCTCGGAAATGCCGGTTAATTCGCTCAACCAACTTACAAATTCCGGTGAATTCAATTCATCGATGACTGCCAGCAGTTTCGGCGGAATAGCGGCACGTTTATTCAAACCACCCTTGTTTTCGTTGAAATGCTGATAGTGAATCCAGTCCCGTCCGGAAAGCGCGGGAAATTCAGTGACCGCATCCCTCAGCAGTTCGCCATCCAAAAAATCGTCCAGGACAATATGCGGAAAGACGTCGGCGTTCTGGTAGCTCTGTTTCGCAGCCAATAGCGCCACCTGTTTGGTGTCATAATCGAATAGCGCTATTTCCGGCGATGAGACTCTGGCGTGTTGCATAATGAGCGAAAAGTTCGGGCTAGGCTACTTTCGAACGGTTCGGGGTAGCGTCTTCCTCAAGAATATTTTCTTCAAGGGCGTCTCCCTTAAGAACTTCTATCGCTCTTGAAGCTTTGCTTGCCCACGCTTGATCCTCGCGGCTAGCAGCATTTTGTAATTCAATAATTTCGGCGATCGTCAGGCGCGGTAAGCGCGCGCTTTTATCGTCGGTGTAGATCGCCAGATTAATCAAGCCCATTTTCTGCAGCCTGTATTCGATCGAGGTCCTGACAACGCCAAGGCCGTAAATAACACTGCGCCTGAAATTGATCGACGAGGCATCGTCAAAATACTTGGTCGGGCAGCTGATTTCGCCGATTTGAAAGCCGAAATGAACCGCTTGCGTCAGCATCTGGTTATCGAACACAAAATCGTCCGATATGTTATTGAGCGGCAAAGTCTCCAATACTTTGCGGCTCCAGGCGCGGTAGCCGGTGTGATATTCCGAAAGCTTCTGGCCGATTAGGGCATTCTGGAAAGTCGTCAGCAGGCGGTTGGCAATGTATTTGTACATCGGCATGCCGCCGACCAGCGCGCCGCGCCCCAGCATGCGCGAACCGAGAACCACGTCAAACTCTTCGGACGCAATCATCGACGCCATCGCTGTAACCAGACGCGGCGTGTATTGATAATCGGGATGCAGCATCACGACGATATCGGCGCCGCGCGCCAAAGCTAACGTATAGCATGTTTTCTGATTGCCGCCGTACCCGCGGTTGCGTTCGTGCCGAATGGTCAGAATACCGAGACTTTGCGCCATCCTGACGGTTTCGTCCTTGCTGGCGTCGTCGACCAGAATGATATCGTCAACGATATCATGCGGGATTTCATCGTAAGTCTGTTTCAGGGTTTTTGCCGCGTTATAAGCAGGAAGCACGACGGCAATTTTCTTTTTCGCGAGCATGGGCTCCTCATGAAGGCAAAGTGATTACTATTTAGGCGGGCGGGTTGTCAGTTTTCAGTAGTCATCCGGAGTTGTCAAGCCGCTTACAAGGCCAGTTTATGGAAGCTTGGCAAGCTGGAACTCGTCGCAATTTAACACTGCCTTACCAGAAGTCGACAATAAAAACTGTACGCGCGGCGTGAAAAGCTTGAAGTCTGGAACATTGAAAACGAGGCTCTGTTTATTAAGTCCATATTGTCCGGTAAAATTTACTTCCTTGAATACCACATCCCTCTCGTTAAACAGCACCTTCAGATTTGCAAGGTTCTCGCTATCCTTAATATGGCCGCCAGTCGGAATACAATTTATTGAAAGGCGGTAATCACCGGGCGCCATCGCCAATCGCGGGCCAAAGGTCGCGAGGTATGACTTTGCGCTCTGCGGAATATGAAGTGTCTTTGACGTGACAATGTGTGCGGGTTCGTGAAAGGAGAGGAGCGGAAGCAAATTCCCACGATGATTTTCGTCGGCACGAGTAAATTCGAGCGTGGAAACTTTCGTAATCTGATTGTGATATGAAACTTGTGTTTCATTGAGAACTTTCGGCGGATTATCGAAATAAAAAAACCCGCATTCCGTGGTTCTCTGCAGGCAGTCCGGAACCGATGCGCCAAGGCATAATGCCTTGAATGAATCGTAGCGGGAAAGCGCCTGATTAATTTGAGGCAAAATGGCCGTACAACGTTCAGCAATCGGCAGAATCGCGTTTTCCAGAGAGCCGCCCGTCTCAAGGCTATGGAAGAAAACAGGCCATACGGCCCAATAACTCGCGACCAAATCATTCCCGCCGGCCATGATTACATTGGCATTCTGGTCGCGCGCGACGTACAGTAAATTTTCAATATCAGACTCGACCTGAATTTTTAAAGGCGTGGGTTTGTGCTCCAGCACCAACAGACCAAGAAACAGCAGATTGGCCGCTACTACGGTACCAGACAGAATTTTATCCGGGCGCAGGTTCCATTTATAAAAAGCATGCGAGCTTGCCGCCTTTTCCCACAAAGCGAGAGGGGTCAGAAAGGCGATCAGTATCACCCAGATGGTTATGTATCTTTCAGACCCTTCAAGATTGATTTTGACATACCACAGTTGCGAGGCCACCAGCAAAAAGCATATAAGCCCTAGAAGAGTCGCTGTAAAAAAAACCTGATATCTTTTATCGGGCGTCGCTTGCGGTCTTGACAGAGCGGCTAAATGCCAAGTCAAGGCCATACAGGATAAAAACAGAATGATCGCGCTAAAGATGTTGGAAAAATTCCAGTGAAAGAAAAATTTTTCCAGCATAACGAATGGCATCGTAAAACTTGGTGCCATTTTCGTATAAGACTTGCCCCAGATTTCGGTCGCCCGGCTCAAAAGAAAGGGCGGGATGTAAGCAAAAATATTTAGAATGAGAAATCTTTTGTTCTGCAGACCCTTGATGACGAGGTAAAAGAGATAAGGGACCGCGAAAATGAGTACGGAAAGATTAACCCAGTACACGACAATGCATAGAAAGAACGCAGACAATGAATAACCAAAAACCTCCGCGGGTTTCGCTGGCGGTTTAATTCTGAGATCGAGAAGCTGGGCCACGAAAAATAGCGCCATCGACGCGTAGTAATAATAAAAACCTCCCGCAGCGATTGTGTCGCGGGTGTAGCTGTTGAAAGCGTAAGAGATGAGGTAAAAAAGCGGGAGTAAAAAATAAGCAAGCGCTTTTCGCTCAAACAAAAGGATAAGCGCAAAAGGAAGAAGCGCGATCAGGGCGGCCTTTACGATCAGTTCGCCTGTATATATTTCATATATACTAAAGAAGGAAAAAGGATGCAGAAGATAGCTACTCAACCCGCCGATCCGGGAATCTTCCCAATAAAAAGGGGTAAGGGCCAACTTAGCGCTCAACGACGGCAAAATGCCATCAGCAGTCAATCTGAACCCAAGCATACCGCCCACGAAAAAGATCAAGGTGAGCGCAAGTGCAAATGAGTAAGCGTATAAACACGCCGTTGAATAAAATATTTTTTTCATGGAGCGCCCGGGCTTTTGCCTTTTCTCAAAGTGGGTTAACGCGGAATGTATCGCAATCCAGCTCCGCCTTGCCAGAGGATGTTAACAAAAATTGCACGCGTGGCGTGAAGAGTTTAAAATCCGGCACATTGAATACAAGGCTTTGTTTCTCGAGGCCATGTGCGCCCGTAAAACGCGCATCCTTGAAAACAAGATTTTTTTCATTGAATAGCACCTTGAGGTCCGCAAGCTCTTCGTCATTTTTCAGCCGGTCCCCCGTGACGCAGTTGACGGTAAGGCGATACTCACCTGGTCGCATATGCAGCCACGGCCCGAAAGTTCCCGTATAAGCTTCCGCATGCTTCGGAAGATGGATTTGCGCTTGTGTCATTATGGCCGGCAAACTCAGGTCGAGGATGGGGATCAGGTTACCGCTATCATCTTTGCTGGCGCGGGTAAATTCCAGCGTTGAAACAGGGATCGATTCCGAAGGTCTTCCGTCATCGGCGTCAAAAATAAATTGCGTGCGATTAACCACGCGCGGATGATCGTTAAAGGCAAAAAAAGCGCATTCGGTCGTGCGGCGCAAACAGGCCTGGGTATCGCCGCCGATGCAAAGCGCCCGGAATTTATCATGCAAAGCGAGCGCAGCGGTGATCTGGGTATCGATGGCCGTGCAGCGAAGGGCGATCGGCAAAATTGCGTTTGGTAAAGATCCCGTTTCCGCAAGACTATGGAAGAAGACCGGCCAGACCGCCCAATAACTGGCCGGAATCGTATCGCGGCCCGCGATAATAGCATCAACCTTTTCTTCGCGCGCTACTTTCCACAAATCGCTTGCGACCGGCCGTACGCGGATTTTCGGTATTTCGAAATGAACCGCCAGTAAACCCAAAAAAACGGCATTAACGAGAATGGCCAAGCCGGCCAAATTTTTAACCGGATCGGAAAAACGTTTGCGGAAAATCGGCGCAGCCGTGACTGCTTCCCACGCCGCCAATGGCATTAAGAATGCCGCAAATAAAATCCAGATTGTCAAGTATCGTTCGCAAGCTTCGGAATTGATCTTAACATATCCCAATTGCGATACGGCCAGCCAATACAAACCGAGGCCCAACAGCGTGGCGGTATATATCAGGCGTTCTTTCTTGCCGTTCAAAAAATTTGGGTTTGAGAGGTTGCGCAAGCTCCAGATCAGGGCCATCACGCATGAAATAAGCAGAATTGCCGAAACAATTATGGCGTGACTCCAGTGAAAAAAGAATTTCTCTATAAGGACTGCCGGCATCGTGAAGCTTGGTTCAATACGCGTATAAGATTTACTCCAAATTTCGACGATACGGCTAAGCAGAAAGGGCGGGATAAAGGCGATGATGTTGGCAACGAAAAAGTGTTTATCCTGCACGTCTTTCATGGCGAGGTAAAAAAGATAAGGCATCGCAAAAATGAACAGGGAAAGATTGACCCAATAAGCTGTCATGCACAAAATGAACGCAACAAAAAGGCGTGCATAAAACGTAGCTGCGCCGCCCATAATCTTGCCGGGAAACATGATCAATTGCGCCGCAAAAAACAAGGACAGCGACGCGAAGTAGTAATAGAAGGTTCCGGCCTCTACCGCTTCGCGGGTGAAAGTATTCAATTGATAGGCAATCAGGTAAAAGAGCGGGGTCAGGAAAAAAGCCAGGCGGCGGCAGTTGAAGAGTATCAGAAGCGCGCACGGCAGAAAGGCTGTCAATGCCGATTTCAGGGCGACTTCGGTATAGAAAAGATCGTAAACATTGAGAAGGGCGACCGGATGCAGCAGATAACTGGTCAGACTGCCAACCCGTGAATCTTCCCATACAAAAGGCGCTAAAGCGAGCTTGGCGCTGAGAACGGAGAGAAGATCGTCTCCCGTCATCGACACGTTGAAACGGCCAAAACAAAAAGCCAGCAATCCCGCGAATAAAAGGGAGTAAACGTAAAGACCAAACGCCGAAACCCAAAAAGCCTTTACGGGCTCGACCCAGATCGCAAGTTTCTTGATGACCATACTAAATATCCAGGGGGTTTTTTATGGGGAAAGAAGCGAAGTTTCGATCTTATAAAGACTGCTTCCAGAGGTGGCAAGATAGCGCTGCTCTTCGATGGAAATACTCCCTCTGTTCCCCCGTCATTTAATCCATAAAACCGATCTCTTTTCACTATTATTTAGCCTTGACTTGATGCTTGTTTGCTTCTTAATGCAGAGATCAAACCACCCCTTTGAACACAGGTTCGGCTCCATGACTGCCCAGACAAGCCTTAAAACTAATTTGCCTTCTGACAGCCACCTGAACACCATCTCCAAATGCCGTATTTGCGGATCGGCCCATATCAGCCCGGTGCTGGATTTGGGTCACCTGGCGCTTACCGGTGTGTTTCCGCGCCCGGGACAGAAAGACCCTCCGGCCACGCCGCTCGAACTTGTCATCTGTGAAGATTGCAAATTCGTGCAGTTGCGCCACACCGTCAATCCGGGCCTAATGTATCAGGAATATTGGTACCGCTCCGGTACCAATCAAACCATGCGCGATCACCTGAAAGGTGTTGTCGAGGATGTGCTTCAGCACGCCAAGGTGGTAAATGGCGATGTCATGATCGATACCGGCTGCAATGACGGCACCCTTCTTTCGTATTACGATTCAGGATTGGAACGTATTGGCATTGACCCTTCGAATGCCATTGAAATGGTCAAGGATAAAACCATTAAATGCGTGAACGATTTCTTCACCGCTAAAAACGTCCGCTCCATCCTCGGTACACGCAAGGCGAAGGCGATTACATCGATCTCGATGTTCTACGATGTCAACCGGCCGCATGACTTCGTCGCCGACATCGCCAGTTGTCTGGCGCCGGATGGCATCTGGATTGTCGAAATGAATTACACCGGCAATATGGTGCGGACGCTCGGTTATGACATGATCAGTCAGGAACATCTGGCGTATTACACGCTGCGGGTGTTCGAGCAGCTGATCAACCAGCACAAACTGTATATCAATGACGTAAGTTTTAATTCGATCAACGGCGGCAGTATTCGTTTCATTTGCAGCTTCGCGCAACAGGAAAAGCCGGTTGTCGGCGAAGCGCGGCAAAGGGAACTTGCCGACGGCCTCGAAGATGTCGCCACCTACCTGAATTATGGTAAGCGCATCGACAGCTTTAAACAAAAACTGGTCGGCCTTTTGCAGGATATAAAAAGCAAGGGCCAACGCTGCGGCGCTTATGGCGCTTCGACCCGTGGCAATACGATTTTGCAGCACTGCGGCATCACTCGCGATCTGGTTTATGCCGCCGCCGATCGTCTGCCCATGAAAGTCGGCCTAGAAATGTCGGGCAGCCGCATCCCCATCATTTCGGAAGACCAGGCGCGCCAGGATAAACCTGATTACATGTTGGTATTGCCTTACTATTTCCTTGATGAGTTTATCCAGCGCGAAAAGGCTTATCTCCAAGACGGCGGAAAATTCATTGTCCCGCTGCCGGAGTTGCGCGTAATTTCATGGGATGCGAATAAGCCCGCGCATAATACGACCGTTCTGTAATATATCGAGGATGACATGGCCAGGAAGTCCGTTGCTATTGTCAGCAGCTATAAGGTCGATTGCGGCATCGCCTATTGTGCTGAACGCATCGAAGAAAATCTAAAACGCTACTACGATGTCGAGGTCATTCCGGTCGATCTGGAGTTGCTGCGATCCCTGGCTCCCAAACATGTGCTCAAGGCCGGAAATGCGCATGTCGCGCAAATCGCCGCCCGTTTGAAAGACTATGATTACGTTAACATCCAGATGGAAGCAGGTCTTTATGGCCGCAGCTATGAAGTCACGGCGCCGCGCATCAAGATTCTCCTTGACGGCATACGCACGCATGCCGTCCTCACTGTGCATTTCCCGCCGGAGTATTGGATGAACCTGGAGGAAGCATTAAAGATAATAGCCAGATACAAAATCCTCGCTCTCCCTGCTCTTTATACCAAGTATTTATACATCCATGGGGCTGAGAGCATTTGGCGCGCATTCAAGCACAAAGCTCTTCAGAACAAGGTATCGCTGGTTACGCTCAACGCGCATGAGAAGAAGTGCCTTGAATCTTATTACGACATGCCCAACGTTTATGATTCGCCGTTAACATTTCTCAATCCGAAAAGCCGCGAGCGTGTTCGGACGCGTATCAGCAAGAAGGATTTCAAGGCCCGTTACGGATTGACGGAGCAGGATATGATGGTATCGGCATTCGGTTTTTTTACGCCATACAAAGGTTTTTCCGATGTTATTAACGCGCTATGCCACCTTCCGCCGAAATATAAACTGGTGCTCTGCGGCGGCGCTAACATTACCGTTATCAAGGAATTTACCGATTGCGATCCCTATCTGCGCTCAATGCTGGGACTGATCCAGGCGCTCGGCCTCGAAGACCGCGTTATTTTTACCGGCACGCTGTCTGATGATGACCTAACCACGGCCATGTCGCATTGCGATATTGCCGTGCTGCCTTATCTCGAAACGCACCAGGTGGCGTCGGGTCCTGCTACGCTCGCCATTGAACTTTCCGAAAAAATCATCGCCAGTAATGCCTCTGTGTTCGACCACTACGAGACCTATTATCCCGGCCGGATCGCTGCGCGTTATCAATCCGGTAACCACGTCGCCTTGGCGCATCACATCGAACGTTTATGCGCCCTGCCGGCAACCGGCATCGTTCCTCATCTGGAACCCGACATTCTCACGCATACGGATCTTTATCGCACGATCTGGGAAAAGCAGGCATCATGAGTGCGGCGAAGCTAAAAGTTGCTATTGTCGGCGCGGAATCGAAAACCGACCTGATTTACGAAACCAGGTTGAAAGCCGCCCTTGCATCCGCAAACGATCTGGACGTCACTTTCATCCCGCTTAATCGTACGCTTTTAAAAGACAGACATCCGCTGGCGCGGCACGGCATTCGCAAGCATATTGACGATATCGCCACGAAATTGTCGGCATTTGACGTCGTAAATATTCACATCAAGCTGGATCGCTTTGGCCCCAATCTTCACGCATCCCACAGCAATCTTCTCAGGTTGATAAAAGCCTCGCGCCGCCTTGTCATAACCATGCATGAAAATCCTAAGGAGAGAACTTCGATCAAGGCGGAGTTGAAAGTAATGCATGAACAGGGAATTGGGGGGCCGCGCGCCTTTCAAAAAGCTTTGTACAATTGGGCAATAGCCCCCAATCATTTTAAATCATTCTGGCCAAAAATTTACGCGCGGCAACACGACCACCCGCTTTTAATACACACTTTCAGCCGTTTTGCGATCCAGCGCTGGCACCGCGTTCATCGCGTTAAAAGCGGTCTGGCGCAGCCCGCAGCGCCCCTGACTCAAGCGGAGATCGCGCGTTACCGCGATCCGGCTACCATCGCCGCCACCAGGAAAGCCATGGGGTTTAGTGACAACGATGTGGTGATTGGCACTTTTGGCTCTTTTGGCAAACACAGCGGCATCGAAACCATTGTCCACACTCTCAGCCGTTTACCATCTAATCATCATCTGGTGGTGGTTGGCGACTTTAAAAAAGATAAACCCCCTACAAATTTCTTCCGGCAAACTTTTGTCGACGAAATTGGCGCAATGACTTTTCCGCCGTACACAACGACAGGCATGACGCCCTCTTTCCATAACCAGATTCTATCCTGGCTGAAACCGTTCGTAAAAACTCCAAAGTACGATCACGCTCTAGG
>Ga0206994_1142_pt1 | contig 14017 bp, 14 predicted proteins | sample Alteio_BWMinCont_4_FD_153485 | JGI IMG/M metagenome (GOLD analysis project Ga0206994, IMG submission 153485) | Enriched cells from forest soil in Barre Woods Harvard Forest LTER site, Petersham, Massachusetts, United States -... | ecosystem: Environmental > Terrestrial > Soil > Temperate forest >...
AATAAGCATAAAAATGCAGGAAGCCGACAGAAAGCTGTAAATCATGATTTTACTAGCATTTGGTTGCTATTGTTTATCAACAGTTAATGACTGTTAGTAAAGGACAAATAAAAACTACCGTTGGTGATATTTTCAACTGAATCAAATAAGTAAACCCTTCCCGAAAATGTTCCCAAAATAACAGAATCGTTGATTGTTGTAACATTACAGATAAAAGGAGTCGATCCGGTTGCAGTATCATTTGTTGATACTGTTGTGTAGTTCCAGTTATGATGTGTATAATTTAATCGAACAATATAAGGATTATAAACACCCCGCGTAGCAATAAACTGGCTCGCGGTATCTGTGTATACGCCTAGAGTAACTATGCCTGCAGGATTATCCAAATATTCAATTGTCATTCCAAAAAAATTATCCGTTGTATCATTAGCAAATAGATACACAACGTCATCCCCCGCCCTAACTGCTGAAGTAGCAAAATTGCATATAATATTAGTTCCGTTAACAGTCGCCTTAATATAATAAGAGTCGGCCACTACTTGAGGAACAATTACAGTATCATGTATTACAATATTATTTTTAATTGTTTCTTTTTTACAAGAAAAAAGAATGATGGAACTGATAAATATTGATATAATTAATACGGGTATTTTCATGTGGTTTTATTTTTTATATATACTGAGTATGCAAGCATTAATAAGCAAAAAAATGCTGTTAAGTTTTGATATAACAACGCCTTTATGGTATTAGAAAGGAACATAAAAACTGCCGTTGGTTATTACTTTAGATGGAGTAGCGCCACTGTAACCATATTGTACCTCTCCTGAAAACGTTCCTCTAACAGTAGAATCATTTATTTGTGTAATGGTAGCTGTAAATAAAGGAGGCAGGGGTAAACCGTATCCAGGAATATTTTGATATTCTTTACCTAAAAGTTCCATTTGCATATAAACTCCGTAAGGGTTTGTTTGGGTACTTATGAAAAAATTGCTGGCCGTATCTGTATAAATACCTGTACCAATAAAGTTCACATTATTACCGCTATCCAGGTATTTGAAAGTTAAAATTATATTATCTGAATTATAGGCAGAGCTATTACTAGCTGAAATATTCAATCCTACTACAGCTTGCATAGTTGCTGCTACATTAATAGTATCTACAATAGCTACGCCATCAATAGTAGCTTTTATATAATAAGGTGTTGATGGTGGTAAATAGTTTGTCAATCCGATAGTATCACGTTCTACTATTGTATTGGTAACGGTTTCTTTTTTGCAAGAAAATAGCGAGATCATACCTATGAATATCGCGATGACAAATATTGATGTTCTCAATGTATGTAGTTTTAGTTATTAGTTAGTATATACTGTTAATAGAATCTAAAGGTTGGGTGTAAGATAGGTATTTTATAAAAATATCGAATAATTTAGTAAATAAGATTAAGTCCAAACTTATCTAATATGAGTCTTAAGTTTTTGTAGCGCACTACAAGAATTTGAATTTTCCATGGTATTCCTACGATGACCTATAGCACAAACATATATTGTACTACATTAACCTTTTAAGAAAGCAAGGATTCATAAGATTTAGAGAAAAGAATGCTCTCTTTTAAGATCGCTTTTCATAATTAGCGAAACGATACCAATAACAATTAGTGCTTTTGAAAACAATTAGAATTCCCTCAACCTTGATTTTTTGCTTTTAATCCACTTATTAGTATCTTCGCTGCCGTTAACAAAATCGTTAACAAATAATAAAAAATAGTTCATAATTCAACGTTTTGTAAAAATACAACTAGCCTCTAGCAAAGGTTTGAAGAAATTGAAAGTGACCTGGGCTGACTCATAATCAGGGGGTCCACAGTTCAAATCTGTGTGGGCCCACATAAAAAATTAGCCCGATTTATTTCGGGCAATTTTTTTATTAGTACGTGAAAGAGAAGAGTAAAATAAAATTTAATTAACGCCTTAACCTTTCTTTAACCCATCTGGCAATACTTTTGCCACTAAAGATTTTCGTTTATGAAGAAAATAGTTCTTGTTTTGATAACAGTAGCTTCATCAGTACTTGCCATAGCTCAACAAGCCCCACAAAAAAAGAATTATAGCAAGATCAATATTGATCGTGCAGGAGATCATCTTATGTTGCAATTAAGCAGCGATCATTGGTTTGGTGTTCCCGATAGTATTTCAACTAATATGAAAGGGTTTGCAAGAGGGATCAATGCCTATATAATGTTTGATAAACGGTTTAAAAAGAACCCTTTTTGGAGCGCCGCATTTGGGATAGGGTTTAGCAACAGCAATATTTATTTTAAGAACGAGGGGGCTTATCCAAACGGTATTGGGGTAGCTAATTCAGGAGCCTCAACGGTATCTTTTCCTTCAAGTAATGGTTTTGGAACATCTGTTTTTAAAAAATACAAATTAGCTACTACATACATAGAAATACCGGTTGAAATGAGGTATACTTTTGATCCTATACATGAAAACAATAGTTGGAAAATTGCTTTTGGATTAAAATTCGGGCTACTTGCAAATGCCCATACTAAAGGCAAAAATTTAGAAAACAGTACTTCGTCAACAGTAAATTATGTAGAAAAAATAAGCAGTACAGCTTTTTTTAACAGTACAAAAGTGGCGGCAACGGCACGGATAGGATATGGCCATTATTCTTTATTTGGGTCATATTCATTAACAAACTTTTTGAAAGGGGGGGCAGGTAATATAAGACCCGTGCAAATAGGCATTACTTTAAGCGGATTGTAACATTTATGTTTTACGATATTTTTTGAAGATCCCGGCTTTATAAGTCGGGATTTTAATTTGAAACTGTTTTGCAATAACGTAACTTTGCGACTCATAATTCCTCATGAGCGACGAAATAAAACACGAATGTGGTTTGGCATTCATTCGGCTTCGCAAACCTTTCAGTTATTACCAGCAAAAATATGGTACAGTATTATACGGCCTTAATAAGTTGTATTTACTCATGGAAAAGCAGCATAACCGCGGTCAGGATGGTGCGGGTATGGCTACGGTAAAGCTGGATGTAGAGCCAGGATACCCATTCTTGCACAGGATCAGGAGCGCAGCAAATCAACCCATTGCAGATATTTTTTCTCAGATAGGAAAAGAGATCGAAGAGATTGAAAAATACCAGCCTGATATTAAATCGCATCCCGGATTAATGAAGGGTCATGTTAATTATTTAGGTGAATTATTATTAGGACATCTACGTTACGGTACACAAGGAAAAAACAATGCGGATTTCTGTCACCCTTTCATAAAAAGACATACAATTCCTGCAAGAAACTTGGCGTTGGCAGGCAATTTTAACCTCATCAATACAGAAGAATTATTTAGTCTGGTCAATATTGATCCGGGTGTATTTCAACGTCAAAGCGATCTTGCGGCGATGATGGAAGTTGTACATCATTTTTTGGTACAGGCAGATGAAGCATCTCCAGGCAATTTGGATATAGCGCAGGTATTAAGAAAAGCGGTGCCATTATTTGATGGCGGTTTTAATTTTTCAGGGTTGATAGGAGATGGAACATCATTTGTTACACGTGATCCGCATGGTATCCGCCCATCTTATTATTATATAAGCGATGATGTTATTGTTGCGGCAAGTGAAAGAGCGGCGATACGAACGGCATTTAATGTCGGTGAAAATGAAGTGCTGGAACTGATGCCGGGTAATGCATTGATCGTAGATCGGGAAGGGAATTACAGCATTAAGCAAATTGTAGAACCTAAGGAAAGAAAGGCCTGTAGCTTTGAGCGTATTTATTTTTCAAGAGGAAACGATGAAAAAATATATCGCGAAAGAAGTGCACTGGGATATCATTTGAGTGAGCCGGTTTTAAAACTGATCAACTACGATCTAAAAAATACCATCTTTTCTTTTATTCCTAATACGGCGGAAACTGCTTTTTATGGGTTATTGAAAGGTGCGCAGGATTATTTGAATAAAACAAAGATCGAAAGAATATTAAGTTGGGGAAACGATTTTGATGAAGAGAAGCTAACGGAAATGATTGGACGCAATGTGCGTATGGAAAAGATTGCTATTAAGGATGTGAAGTTGCGCACATTCATTACGGAAGATTCAAGTCGTAACGAAATGGTGCAGCATGTGTACGACATTACTTACGGAACATTAAGAAAAAATATAGATGGGTTGGTTGTGATCGATGATTCGATCGTTCGTGGAACAACATTGAAAGAAAGTATTATAAGAATGCTTGCCCGTTTGAGTCCTACAAGAATTATTGTTGTCTCATCTTCACCACAGATCCGTTATCCTGATTGTTATGGTATTGATATGAGTAAATTGGGTGATTTTATTGCTTTCCGAGCTGCTATTGAATTACTAAAAGAGCAGGGTAAAGAATCTCTATTAGAAACATTATTAGAAAAATGTAAAGAGCTGCAACGCAATAATCAATTGCATACAGAGAATGTTGTAAAGCAAGTGTACAGCTCATTTACACCGGAACAGATATCTGCAAAAATTGCACAGCTGATAACACCGAAAGAAATTAATATACCGATAGATGTAATTTATCAGACTATCGAAAGTTTGCATTTGGCTTGTCCTACAAATCTCGGCGATTGGTACTTTACCGGCAATTATCCTACACCGGGAGGTAACCGTGTTGTAAATAAAGCTTTCATGAATTTTATGGAAGGGAAAAATGTAAGAGGATACTAAACCGTACATAGTGAAAACATTACTAGTAATTCGTCATGCTAAAAGTAGTTGGGAATTTGGTATAGCCGATTTTGATCGTCCGCTGAATGAGCGAGGGAAAAAAGATGCCCCGGCAATGGCAAAGCGATTACTCGATAAGAAAATAAAGATCGATGCTTTTGTTTCCAGTCCTGCCACAAGAGCCAAACAAACTGCCGAGTTTTTTTGTGCAACCTATAATAGAAATCAAACAGAGATCATTTTTAACGAGACCTTGTATCATGCGCCAGCAAAGGATCTATTCAAGGCTGTAGAAAATATAGACGACAAGTTTTCTACAGTAGCTATTTTCTCTCACAATACCGGACTTACAAATTTTGTGAATCAATTGGTCTATAATGTAATAATCGATAACGTACCTACCTGTGGTATTTTTGCTGTTACAATAGCGATCGATAAATGGAAAGATTTTGATAAAGTGAAAAGAGAATTGCTGTTTTTCGATTACCCTAAACAGGTCTAAATATTCGATCGTATCAATTCCGATACTACATTTTTATATTGCTGCATATCTAATAAAGGAATGTTGAAAGAGAAATTTTCAACCTCTCGCAATGCTTTATTCAACATAAATTTATCTTGTTCAATTGTATAAAATATTTTTTGTTGGGCAAGATGCTGTGCTAAATATTCTTGTTCAGTTTGTCCGGGCGTGGGCACCAAGATTGCTTTCTGTTGCAGCTTTACAAGATCCATTATTGTAGTATAACCACTTCTGCTGATAACCACTTTTGATTGTTGTATTGCCTCGTTTAATTCACTTGCTGAGAGGTGATCTTTTATGATGATGTTTTGTTGCTGAATGTTATTAAGATCCTTTCCAGGCAATCCCCTTACGAATAAAATAGTTCCATGAAATGTTTGTAATTGATCGAGTAATAGCTTTTCAAAAATACTACGTTGTGGTTCTGGTCCAGAAAGAAGTATTAGTAAATCATATTTTTTTTCTGCAATATTTTTTTTCTCAAACCTGCTCAAGGCTCCAATGTATTTTATTCTATCAATACTTTTTTTTGGATGAGATAATTCGCCTGCAAGATTATTTTTCCCTTCAAGATCGGGCACCCAACAAAAGGTGTGTTTTTTTATAAAATAATAGTGAATGTGTTGTGCAATTTTTTCTGTGAAGCGATTTCCTGTTTTGATTAATAATTGATGTGTGATATAGATCGATGGAGTAGACGAATGAAACAATCCGAAACGATTGTCCGACAAAACAATATCAATGTTATTCTCTCTTACTGCTTTTTTTAGCCACTGGTGTTCGTAATAAATGGCGGAAATAATTTTTGGAAGCTGTAAAAGTATTTTTAAAGGGAGCCGATTTTTTGTCTGACTATATTGAACATTATAGCCTTTGAGTTTTAAATAGGTCAATTGAGGGAATTCATTTTTTAACAATATTTCCGTTGGTCCGTGAGCAGCTATAATTACGGTACAACCTTGCTCCAATAACTCATAAATGATGGGTATGCAACGAGTTGCGTGACCCAGACCCCAATCCAGCGGAGCGATTAAGAGTCTTTTCGTCTCCTTTTCTTTATTTAATCCCTCATTATTCATGCCGGCAATGATGTATATATCGGTAAAAATAGTTTAATTTAGTAATTGCGAATTATGAAACGATTATTTAAAATAAGCTTGTTACTACTACTGGCCTTTTCACTGATCATGGAGGGATGTAATGCATCCAAAAGAGGTTGTGGTTGCGCTGCTAATGTGCACGCTATTGGTATGACAATCATTAAAAAATTGAACAATAAAATTTAATCATGCACCATGAATAGATTCAATAGAGATCTTATGGTATTGTTTAATCAAGACCTTATGACACCACAGGCGATTGAGCATGAGGTTGTTTGGTTGCATGAATTATTGTACAAAGTTGAAAAAATAGAAAACTTAATAACAGCTTACGAAGCGATCGATATTAATAAATATAGGGTTAGCAATAAACCTCAGCTTCTTCGCAAAATATTTCGATCCAAGCAATCGAAACCTTTCTTATTCCTGAATAATAAGAATTAGAGTTCCAACGTAAAAGTTATACTACCTTTTTGTAATTCAATCTCACTGAATTAATAGATAATACTACATCACTGAATCCCATTGCCAATGCTGCAATGCCCGGATTCAATAATCCAATAGCCGCAACAGGAATAGCTATAACATTATAGAAAAAAGCCCAGAAAAGATTTTGCTTAATGGTAATGAATGTGTGTTTACCGAGTCCGAGTGCTAATGGTAAATGTTGAATACCTTTATTCATTAAAACAACCTGAGCCGTTTGTACAGCAAGTTGCGTAGCCTCGCTCATAGAAATGCCGATAGTCGCTTTTGCTAATGCTGGCGCATCATTTATGCCATCGCCTACCATTGCGGTTGGGGTAGTATTGCTTAAAGTCTCAATTATCTTTAATTTTTCTTCCGGTGTTTTTTCTGCATAAATCTCATCTATGCCTAAAGTATCGGCTATCTTTTTACATCTGTCAAAACTATCGCCACTTAATAAATATGTTTTGATGTTTTTTGAATGTAAGTAACTGATCACTTGTTTAGCTTCTTCTCTTATTTCGTCTTCAATATCAAACCAGCCTATTAGCTCATTATTTTTTATAAGATAAGCGGCATGTGTTTTATCAGCAGTATGCGTAATAGCAATTTTAAAAGATCCTAATTGGTATTGATTGCCATCGTTATCTTCGGCAATAATGCCAAGACCTTTAACCTCTTCAATTTTTTTCCAATTAATATTTGCATAACTCCTCCATTCGTTTGTAATTGATCTCGCGATCGGATGATTGGAGAATTTTTCGAGCGACGCGACAATTTGCTTAAATTCTTCTTCAGGTATTGTTGAATTAAAACCTCCAATTTTTAAAGTGCCTTTTGTTAAAGTGCCAGTTTTATCAAACACAACGTTGCCAATACTTTTAAATAACTCCAAACTTTTTGCATTACGAAAAAGGATACCATTTTTGGCCGCTCTGCCTAATCCTACGGCAATAGCAGCTGGTGTAGCTAAACCCATAGCACAAGGACAACTGATCACCAATACGGCAATACTTCTCATCAAAGAATGAGCTCCACTAATATCAAAAGCATAATAGTTTATTAAAAAAGTAAGTATAGCAATACCAATAACTGCAGGTACAAATATGGCGCTTATCTTATCTGCCAGTTGTTGTAAAGGAGGCTTTTCGCCCTGAGCTTGTTTTACCAGGTTTAAAATATTACTTAATACAGTATCCTTACCTACAGCAGTTACCTGAGCTTTCACAGTGCCGTCAGTTACTAGACTTCCACCAATTAACTGATCTTTTTTTTGTTTGTTGATGGGATTACTTTCGCCGGTAAGCAATGCTTCATTTACGTAAGCTTCACCCCATAAAATTTTGCAATCTACCGGAACCTGTTCTCCTGTTTTTATTAAGATAAGATCACCAACGTGTAATTGCGTATTCTCTACAGAAAAGATCTGCTCTTTATGTTGATCATCAAAAGCAATCATATTGGCCATTACTTTTTGTTGCGCGGCCAAGCTGTTTAATTCTTTTTGAGTTGTTTGCACAGCTTTATGCTCAACCCATTCACCTAAAAATATTAATGTAATGATGGTGGCCGTTGTTTCATAAAAAAGATAATCCATTCCGTAGTTTCCGATTGTTCCGATCAAGCTATAAACGAATGCAGCTGTGGCTCCAATAGTAATTAACACGTTCATATTTGGAATGCCGCTACGAATGCTTTTAAAAGCACTCACGCTAAAATAGATCATGCCCATTACATAGACAGGCAAACAAATAGCCAATTGAATCCATGGATCCATCAAAAAATGAATATGCCATGGTAACATATGTAACATCAAAACCAAAGTAAATGGCAGACAAAAAAGAAACCTCGCTAAATGTTTTGAGATCATCGGTGGTTGGTGGTCAGTCGTCAGCAGTTGTTCCTCAACAACCTTATATCCTAAGCCGGCAATGCCTTTTATTAGTTCATCCTTTGATTGATCAATTACATCAAAACTCACATCACCGCCAATAAAATTTACATTCACATTTTGTGCGCCTTGTTTTTGTAAATATTTGTTGATGGTCAATGCACAGTTAGTGCAGCTCATGCCTTCTACTTTCCAGTCTACTTTTTCCATACTGGTAAATTTAATCTTTTACCATGCTTTTTCAATTACTAATGAAGGAAAAAATATCTTTGCTAGATGGAACTGATCTTTACATTGGAAGAAATACATAAAGCTGCCCAAGAGTTATTGGCTTATGCTGGTGTGCATAAAGTGTTCGCTTTCAATGGAGAAATGGGCGCTGGCAAAACAACTTTTATCCATGCGCTATGCGAGGAATTAGAAGTTGTTGACACTATTTCAAGTCCAACTTTTTCCATTATCAACCAGTATAAAACGAAAAGTGGTGAAACTATTTATCACGTGGATCTTTATCGCTTAAAAGATGAAGAAGAAGCCATTAATACTGGCATAGAGGATTGTTTGTTTTCAAACAATATTTGCCTGGTAGAATGGCCCGATAAAGCACCAGGTATATTTCCTCACGATACTTTACGTATAACCATCACTATATTGGATACTAATCGCAGAAAGATGCAAATAAATTTGTAAATTGTAACCTTCTAAAACCCTCTATATAGCAGACGTTTAATTTATTTTTATTTTATGGCAACATTGAAACCTTTTGTATCTCCGTCTATTACTTATGACACGCTGGAAGAAACGCTGGATATAAAACCCAAAGGAGCAAAGTTGTTTATAGGAATGCCTAAAGAGAGTTCTTTTAATGAAAATAGAATTGCGTTATCTCCGGAGTCTGTTGGCGTATTGGTGGCTAATGGTCACAGAGTATTGATAGAAACAAAGGCTGGTCTTGGAGCAAGTTATTCCGACAAAGATTATAGTGAGGCGGGAGCTGAAATATCATATGATAAAAAGGCAGTTTTCGAATGTGATGTATTGGTAAAGAGTGCTCCTGTAAGTGAAAGTGATTGTGAGTTACTAAAATATAATCAATACATTATTTCTCCTATACACATTACCGTGATGAAGCGGGAGATCCTCCAAAAAATGATGGAGAAAAAAATTACAGCACTAAGTTTTGAAAATTTAAAAGATGATACGGGCCATAATCCTATTGTACGTAGTATGAGTGAGATCGCTGGCAGTGCGGTCATGTTGATAGCAGGCCAATATCTAAGTAATGCTAATGAAGGCAAAGGCGTTTTGGTGGGAGGTATCAGTGGTATTCCGCCAACAAAAGTAATTATTATCGGAGCAGGAATTGTAGGAGAGTATGCCGCAAGAACAGCCTTGGCGATGGGTGCAAGTGTAAAAATATTCGATAATAGTATTTACAAATTGAAACGCTTACAAAATAATATTGGCGGCAGATTATGGACATCTGTTTTGGAACCAAAGATTTTGGCGAAGCAATTAAAGACTTGCGATGTAGCTGTTGGGGCATTATGCAGCAGCAATGGTGGCCGAACAGCTGTGGTTGTGAGTGAGGGTATGGTAAGTGATATGCGTCCGGGAACAGTTATTGTTGACGTTAGTATTGACAGAGGAGGTTGTTTTGAAACGAGTGAAGTAACTTCTCATGAAAATCCGATATTTAAAAAATATGATGTGATACATTATTGCGTGCCGAATATCCCAAGTGGGTTTGCACGTACAGCATCTCAGGCTATTAGTAATGTATTGATGCCGTTATTATTAGAAACTGCAGATTATGGAGGGATCGATCATCTGATCTGGCACAAAGTAAATATTCGTTCGGGTATTTATATGTTTAAAGGAGCGTTGACGAATGCTTATTTAAGCGAACGCTTTACTTTAAAGCATACAGATATAGATCTGCTGATGGCGAGCAAACGATAACTAATTCAATTTTTTAAAATCGCTGATGGCTATTATCTCATCGCAGAAATCATATTCCTGTTTATCATTGCTACTAACAATTACCAGTTTGTCTTTTGTATAATTAGTTATCAATTGATGATACAAAGCAATTCCATCTTCATCTAAATTAGTTGTCGGTTCATCTAAGAATAAAATAGGCGTATCACTAAAAAAAGCCTGCGCTAATTTTAAGCGCTGTTTCATTCCGCTACTAAAATATCGTATCTGTTTATTAGTCGCATTTTCAAGCGAAATGATTTTTATAATTTCTGCAATTGGCAATTGCAATTTTTTAAACTGTGCATGAAATTCCAACATTTCCTTCGTTGTCATTTCTTCTATCAATTCTAAATAAGGTGCAGCGATCGCGATTTGATTGTAGATATTTTCAGCTGAACATTGAACATTGTGCATTGAATATTGAACATTCCCTTCATTATGTAAGATCGCTGATGCTAAAACTTGCAGAAGGGTAGACTTACCCGAACCATTCGGTCCTGTAATTGCGTATTTTTTTCCGGAAGTAAAAGCATAGTTAAAGAGCCGGAATATCCAATCCCGGTTATAGCGCTTCCCCAAATTCGTTACGATTATTTGCATTTATTGGCATAAAGATAGGCTCTAGAAAATGAGTCACCAACAATGAAAAGTCTTTAAATTATTGCCCTAAATATTTTTTTTGCAATTCAAATTAAATACTAACTTTAGGTAGTTGCATAAACAACCATTATGCCTAACAACCAATTTAAACGAAGCGAGCTATATAGCTTTATCACCGGTAAAGCCTCTACTGCCATTGCCCGCAGGCTGCAAAAAAATTTCAAACTAGCCAATATTGATATTACTATTGAACAATGGAGTGTTTTATACCATTTATGGAAAGAAGACGGTCAAAGTCAGCAACAGCTTTGTGATGCAACGTTTAGAGATAAACCAAGTATTACAAGACTGGTTGATAATCTTGAAAAATTAAAACTGGTTAAAAGAATAGCAGATAAAGATGACCGTAGAAAAAATCTTATTTACCTAACTAAAGAAGCGCAGGTGCTTGAAGAGAAAACAGTAGAGGTAGCCAATCAAACGTTGAACGAATCATTGGAAGGTGTTATCAATGCTAATATCGAGATAGCCAAAATGGTATTACAAAAAGTCTATGATAACCTAACTCCCTGAAGAAGGAATTTACAACTTGAAATTTTAGACTTATAACTTAATACTTACAACTTAAAACTTTTCTTATGAGCACAACATCATCAACCAACACATCACTTAAAGGCGGTGAATGGTTAATTAAAGAAAGTAATGCTTTTGAAACTTTTATACCGGAAGATTTTAATGAGGAACAATTGATGGTAAAAGAAATGTGTTTACAGTTTCTAAAGTCAGAAGTAATTCCTGTTGTTGATAAGATAGATAAAATGGAACCGGGATTAGTCCCTTCTCTAATGGTTAAAGCCGGTGAGCAAGGATTGCTGGGTGTAGCTGTTCCCGAAGATCTTGGTGGATTAGGAAAAGATTTTGTTACATCTACTATAGTAAATGAAGGTCTTGGTGGTGGTTACTCATTCAGCGTAAGTATCGCAGCACATACAGGTATCGGCACCTTACCTATTTTATATTTTGGTACAGAAGCGCAAAAGAAAAAATATGTTACGAAGTTGGCAAGTGGCGAGTGGAAAGGCTCTTACGGACTAACGGAGCCGAATAGTGGCAGCGATGCCTTGGGCGCAAAAACAACAGCCGTATTATCTGCCGACGGCAAAAATTATATTTTAAACGGACAAAAATGCTGGATCACTAATGGTGGTTTTGCTGATGTGTACACAGTGTTTGCAAAGATAGATGGAGATAAATTTTCTGCATTTATTGTTGAGAGAGGATTTGAAGGATTTACGCAAGGGCATGAAGAACATAAAATGGGCATCAAAGGTTCGTCTACCGTGCAATTATATTTTCAGGATTGTAAAGTGCCAGTAGAAAATTTGTTGGGTGAAGTAGGTAAGGGACATATTATCGCATTCAATATTCTAAATATTGGAAGATTGAAATTATGTGCAGCAGCAATGGGAGGCGCTAAGGTTGCTTTGGAAGATACCATTCAATATGCTAAAACAAGAGAGCAGTTTAAAACGCCCATCGCAAATTTTGGTGCCATCAAATATAAATTGGCAGAATCTGCTATAAAAGTATGGGCCGCTGAAACAGCATTATACAGAACTGCTAAATGGATCGATGATACAGAAATTGCATTGGTAAAAGAAGGCAAATCTTTTAGTGAAGCTGTGTTAGGCGGTGCAGAAGAATTTGCCGTTGAGTGCGCCATCCTAAAAGTATTTGGTAGCGAGATGTTGGATTATGTGGTAGATGAAGGTGTGCAAGTTCATGGAGGCAATGGCTTCAGCGATGAGTATTCAATTAGTAGGGCTTACCGCGATAGCAGGATCAACCGTATTTATGAAGGAACAAATGAGATCAACAGATTACTTACAGTTGATATGATCTTGAAAAGAGCATTGAAAGGAAAGCTTGATCTGATGGGACCTGCAATGGCTGTGTCTAAAGAATTAATGAGTATCCCTGAATTTGGCAATGATGACTCAAGTGCTTTTGCTGCAGAAAAAAAGACTATCCTGAATATGAAAAAATCAATTTTGATGGTGGCAGGCGCAGCTGTACAAAAATTGATGATGAAAATATCCGATGAACAGGAAATACTCATGAACATAGCAGATATGATCATCGAAACATTTGTGGCAGAAAGCACTTTATTAGGAACTATTAAACTGGCAGATAAACAAGGCGAATCTGCAGTTCAATTCCAGATAGATATGATGCATTGTTATATCAATGATGCTGTTGATAAAGTAAATAAGGCCGGCAAAGAAGCAATTAATGCATTTGCAGAAGGTGATGAACAAAACATGATGCTATTAGGCTTAAAACGCTTTACAAAAACAGCTCCTTTTAATAGTAAAGATGCCCGTAGAAGAATAGCTGACAAGCTGATTGCAGCTGATAAGTTCTTCTTATAATTAACGATTGCAGCCAATAATATTGTGTACTTTTGCACTCTAACACTGCTTGCATGAAAAAATCTCTACTACTGCCATTGGTGCTTGTCGCCTGTTCGTTAATGTTTTTTTTTAGCGTTAATGCACAACCGGTACAAGTAACAAAAACTAATCCTACAAAGGTTTATGTTCATTATATGCCGTGGTTTTCGGCACCGCAAAATCCTGGATCCGGAACTACTAGTTTTGGTAATGGACCAACAGGTACACTTAATAAGTGGGGAGGACACTGGACTACTGAAAATGCTACAGCTCATCCGGA
>Ga0206994_1144_pt1 | contig 13851 bp, 8 predicted proteins | sample Alteio_BWMinCont_4_FD_153485 | JGI IMG/M metagenome (GOLD analysis project Ga0206994, IMG submission 153485) | Enriched cells from forest soil in Barre Woods Harvard Forest LTER site, Petersham, Massachusetts, United States -... | ecosystem: Environmental > Terrestrial > Soil > Temperate forest >...
GTGGTAGTGTATCTTACTATCGGCTTTAATTTTTATGGTATTGTTGGTGTTTGCTATGTCGCCAACAGCAACTATGCCATTCTCATACATATCCCTATCGGCCTTTGCGGCAATATCGGCTATGAGTTGGTTATCGGCACCGCGGTGCTTCATAATATCTTTTATAAAATTAACCAACCCGGTTTGGGTGGCTACTTTACCCTTCATGTGCGAAAGCTCAAGATGACAGTGTGTATTTACAAAGCCGGGGCAGATGATACCGCTTAAATGTTCGGGTGGTGGATGATTCCCGGGTTCAGGTTCGTTTGTTACTGAAATGATCTTTCCTTTATCATCAACTGTAACAACTCCATTTTTAATTGGATCGGCATTAACTGGGAAAACGTAATCGGCCTTAAAACTTTTCATTATAATAGTTAAGCATCTTCATATACCTTTTTTAATCATACCCATCAATTTATTAATACGGTACAATTAACTTAAAGCTATTGTTTTTTAATTAATAAAAAGAATTGCTTAAAAAATTACTATTTTTTATTTAATTACCTTTGCAGCGTGAACATTACAAAAGCTAAAATTGATATACGCAGCTTAAGCCTGGAAACTTTGCAGCAGCATTTCACCCAAATGGGCGAAAAAAGCTTCAGGGCAAAACAGGTTTATGAGTGGCTTTGGCAAAAATCATGCTTCTCTTTCGACGAAATGAGCAATGTTTCAAAAGAACTGCGCATCAAGTTAGATGAGAATTTTGTAATAAACAATGTAAAAATCAACAGTTCGCAGTTTAGTGCTGATAAAACCATAAAAAACTCTTTTATATTACATGATACACACCTCATTGAGGGGGTTTTAATTCCAACACCTGGCCGCATGACGGCTTGTGTATCATCGCAAGTGGGTTGTAGCCTTACCTGCAAGTTTTGCGCCACCGGCTACATGGAGCGCAAGCGCAATCTTAATCCCGACGAAATTTATGACCAGGTGGTGCTTATCAGCAAACAGGCCATGGAAAATTACGGGCAGCCGCTAACCAATATTGTGTACATGGGCATGGGCGAGCCCTTGCTGAACTACAAAAATGTAATGGATTCGGTTGAGAAGATCACCAGCGAAGATGGCCTTAACATGGCGGCAAAACGCATCACGGTATCAACCGCGGGCATAGCCAAAATGATAAAAAAACTGGGCGACGACCAGGTAAAATTCAACCTGGCCCTAAGCCTACACGCTGCCAACGATGAAAAACGCAACACCATAATGCCCATAAACGAGCAAAACTCGCTTAAAGCATTGGCCGAAGCGCTGAAATACTACTACGCCAAAACCAAGAACCCGGTAACCTACGAATACATTGTTTTTGATGGTTTTAATGATACCCTGCAGGATGCCATTGAACTGGCCCGCTTTTGCAAGCACCTGCCCTGCAAGGTGAATATTATTGAATATAACCCCATTGCTTTTGCCAGCTTTATTAATGCCGGCGAGGATAAAATTGAGGCGTTTGCCGACTACCTCCGCAGCCAGGGCATTAACACCAACCTGCGCCGCAGCCGGGGCAAGGATATTGATGCCGCTTGCGGGCAATTAGCCATAAAAGAGAAGCAAAATTGAGCTAAAAACTCGTTTTTTAATGTTCATATTTCGCTGTATATCAACAAAATGGCATAACCTAAACAGGGCCTAAACACACCTGAACAATGCCCAAACAGCACCTAAACACCCCATAAACAAGGCCTAAACACACCTAAACGAACCGAAATTAACCTAAACAAGCCTAAACCCCCCCAAACACTTAAATTATTAATTATTAATTATTAATTGTTTGATGTTATAGGTGTGTTCACGCGAATGAACATTTCTGAACGCCTTATAGCCTCTAAAGAGAATTATTTTCCACACTATTGAGGCATAAAACAACCAGGCCATATAAGTTTTAGTAGAAAATACAGCTGTAAATAATATTCAATACTGATTATTAGCTTAAGTTTCGGCGTGGTTAATTTAATTATAATGAAACTCCCGGTACATGGCACATGCTTTGCATTATGGTAACATATTAGAAACATAATGGTATTATTAGCCGCAGACAATTAAGCGGCATAATTAACTCTAGGTTATGGATATTATATTTTATGCAACCCTTTTAGTGGCTTTTTTAGAATTGTGCCTGTTTATAAAATTTAAACTTTTACAGTACAAAATAAAGAGGCTTGTAGGAACCGGAAAAATGGTAGATATAGAAGTTGCTACTAACTGGAAGGTTTTTATCAGTGTTTTACTGGTTACCATCCCGTTGGTAGGCGCATATATTTATTTTTAAGTAGTGTGCCGCTGTCTGAAGTTTCCGGATCAACACTGTGCTTGCCTTGCACCAAAATAGCCATCCCAATTTATACCAATGTGATAACTAAACCCATTTGTGCTTTAGTTTGAATTTAGTAACTTTGATCATGGCAACTGAAACAATTGAAGATTTTTATAAAAGTAAATTTGACTGGCTACCCGATAACCTGCAGCAAAACATTGGGCATTTTAACGTTTTCAGAACGGAGGATTGTATTGGCCCAAATGCTAAACCGGTAAATTATAGCCGAAGAAGTTTTTATAAGATCAGCCTTATGCGCGGTGACGCGATCATGCATTATGCCGATAAAAGTATCCAACTATCAGGCACCAACCTCCTGTTCCTTAGCCCGTTGCTTCCGTATACGTTTGAGAATATGACCAGTACCAGAACAGGCTATTTTTGCATATTTACCGAAGCGTTCTTTATAGAAAAACTCAGGAGCAGGTTAAATGATCTGCCGATGTTCGCGCTCGGTGCAAAGCCTATATATGCCCTTGATAATGAACAGGACGAATATGTGAGTTCCTTTTTTATAAAAATGCTTGATGAGATCAATTCTGATTACGTTTTTAAATACGACCTGATAAAGAATTATGTTAGCGAACTGGTTCATTATGCACTTAAAACACAGCCTACCGAAAACCTGTATAAACATGCGGATGCCAAATCAAGAATAACATCTGTTTTTACCGAACTGCTGGAACGGCAATTCCCTATTGAATCGCCTTCGCAACGCTTTGCGCTACGATCAGCGAATGATTTTGCCAGGCGGCTTTCAGTGCATGTAAACCATTTGAACAGGGCAATTCGTGAAACTACCGGGAAAACCACTACCGACTATATTGCCGAACGTTTGCTGAGCGAAGCAAAATCACTATTAAGGCATACCGATTGGAACGTATCAGAAATTGGCTATTGCCTCGGTTTTGAAGAACCGGCCCACTTCAATAACTTTTTCAAAAAACAAACCCAGCTAACGCCATCCAATTTTAGAAATGTTTGAATTTTGTAACAATTGGTTTGAATAGCGCAATACGCCGCGCCGGTTTGCGCTTTATATTTGTTCTTATTAAACAAGAACAAATATGGAAAACAAAAAGAAAGTATGGTTTATAACTGGTGCTTCAAAGGGATTTGGACTCAGTTTAGTAAAACAATTACTGGATGCTGGTCAGTTTGTTGCCGCCACTTCCAGAAACAAACAGGAATTAATTGAAGCTGTTGACATCTATGGCAATAATTTTTTACCGTTGCAGGTTGATCTTGTTAATGAAAGCAGCGTATCACTTGCATTGCAGCATATTTATGAAGTTTTTGGCAGGATAGATGTAGTTATTAATAATGCCGGCTATGGCATTGGCGGCGCCATTGAAGAGCTTACCGATAAAGAAACCCGTGAGGCCTTTGATGTAAATGTATTTGCTACCCTTAATGTAATAAGGTATGTGATGCCTTACTTACGCGGGCAGCGCTCGGGGCATATAATTAATATCTCATCAATAGCAGGTATTGCGCCGGGTATTGGTTGGGCAGTTTACGCCGCTGCCAAACATGCCGTTGTAGGTTTATCAGAAGTGCTTGCCGCGGATGTAAGATCGCTTGGCATTAAAGTTACTGTGGTAGCGCCGGGAGCATTCCGTACAAATTTCCTTAAGCCTGATTCATTGGCTATTACTGCACACCCTATTGAAGATTATGAAGATGTAAGGACAACGCATAAAAGATATTTGAAAATGGATGGCGAACAGGCAGGTGACCCCGAAAAAGCTGCCGCATCCATCATAGAAATTGCTTTTGAGGCAAATCCTCCCCTTCATTTATTATTGGGTGGCGACGCTTACAACAGAGCATTAAACAAGATCAATGACCTGGATAAGGAGATGCGTTTATGGGCCGAACTTACCTGCTCAACAGACTTTGAAACCGTAGCATGTTAAGTTTCGACCTATAAATGGGCTGTTTTTGAATCCTAACCTCAAAACATCACATCTCAGATCTAAATTCTTAACTTAACTGCGTGAAACCCGCTCAAACCTATCTCGCAGATTTTGTGTCGTTGCTGTTCCCGCAGTTATGCCCGGCCTGCGGCGAAAGTTTGATGGCAGGCGAGCATGTTATTTGTACCGATTGCCGGTTTAATTTGCCGTTCACCAATTTCCATTTGCAGCCCGATAATATTGTCGCCCGGCAGTTTTGGGGCAAGGTTAATCTGGAAGCTGCTTACGCCCTGTATTATTTTGCAAAAGGCGGCAAGATCCAAAACCTGATGCACCATTTTAAATATAGGGGTATGCAGCAAATTGGCGTATTATTAGGCAACATCGCCGGCGGACAACTGACTAAAAACGACATTTTTAAAACGGTTGATATTATCATCCCTGTTCCGCTTCACAAAAAACGGTTGAGGCAGCGCGGCTATAACCAAAGCACCTGCTTTGCCAACGGATTGGCTGAAAAATTGAACACCCCTGTTGATGAAACCAGCCTGGTACGCACAAAGGCTACAGAAACCCAAACACATAGATCGCGGTTCTCAAGGTTTGAGAATATGCAGGAAGTTTTCGCGGTTATTGAACCTGAAAAATTAAAAAACAAACACATTTTATTGGTTGACGACGTGGTAACAACAGGTTCGACACTGGAGGCTTGCGCTATGCAGTTGTTGAAAATTGAAGGGGTGAAGTTGAGTATCGCTACTATTGCTTATGCGGAGTAAGGGGAACCAGGATTGAACGGATTTTTTGGATTTACAGGATGTAAGAGCCTATTTAAAATTTATTCAATAATATTTTCATAGATACAAAAAACGAAAATTTATGTCATTGCTGTAGGTACGACGAAGCAACCCCACGTGATTGGTAGCAAAAGTGTATGTCGACGACTTGTATGGTGGGGTTGCTTCGTGCCTCGCAATGACGCGTTTTATTATTTTAAAACAGACACTAAGCCTATCAGCTTAACATAATGCAGCTTTTGCCTTTTGCCTTTTGCCTTTTGCCTTTTGCCTTTTGCCTTTTGCCTTTTGCCTTTTGCCTTTTGACTTTTGACTTTTGACTTTTGACTTTTGACTTTACTTCTGGTATCTCGCTAATTTCTCGTAAAGTGTTTTTGGATCAAATGGTTTAAGGATGAAATCATTCATACCGGCGCCGGTCATTTGGGTAACTTCGCTGCTCAGCATTGAGGCAGTTAAGGCAACAACAGGTAATTGCTGAAAATAAGTATCAGGCTTGGCGCGGAGTATCTGGGTTGCTTCAAGGCCGCCCATTACCGGCATGTGTACATCCATCAACACTACATCATAGTCCTGGTTTTCTACAATTTTATCAAGTGCTTCCTGGCCGTTTTCAGCAAAATCAACTTTTGTGCCCCATTTTTGCAATACCTTGTTAACTAATATCCGGTTTATCTGGTTATCATCAACTACAAGTACGCTTAAGCGCAGTCCTATTTCCATCTTACTATCGTTACTCATTGAAATGTTATCGGCTTTGTTAAACGTAATAGTAAACCAAAAGGTTGACCCCTGACCTAAAACACTATCAACATTTATCCGCGAATCATGTAACTCAATTAAACTTTTGCTTATGGCCAGTCCTAAACCGGTGCCTCCATATTTGCGTGTAGTATCTGCTTCGGCTTGTTTGAATGATTCAAATATGGTGTTTATTTTGTCACTTGCAATACCTATACCTGTATCAGTAACTGCAAAACGTATACGTACATTATTATTGCTCTCTTCTAAAACTTTAAGATCTATGGTTATGCCACCGGTTTCGGTAAATTTCAGCGCATTGCCAACCAAATTTAATAATACCTGTATCAGCCTTGTGCTGTCACCTATAACTAAGTTAGGAATTAATTCATCAATACTATGTTTAAGGTAGATATTTTTTTCCGAAGCTTTAAATTGCATTGAGCTGGTAACGCGCTGCACCATCTCGCGCAGGTTAATCGGAGCCTTTTCAAGTTCGATGTTGCCTGTCTCTATTTTGGTAAGATCAAGTACATCGTTTATTAGCGTCATTAAATTTTCTGCCGAAAATTTCAGGATACCCAGGTTTTCTTTTTGCGATTCCTGCGGATCATCATCTATCAATAAATGTGTCATACCTATCACCGCATTCAGCGGTGTACGTATCTCATGGCTCATGACAGATATGAACATATCTTTGGCGCGGTTTAGCTGTAATGCCTCCTCTTTGGCCGAGATCAGTTCCAGCTCCACTCTTTTTTTAGCGGTTATATCTATTATAACCTCTATATACTTATCTACCTCGCCATTGTTATTTACTATAACTGAATTAATAACCGATATCCATAAAGGCTGCCCATCCTTGCGATACGCCAGCAGGTCAACCTCAAATGATTGTTTATTGCGCGACAGGCCGCGTGCCCTTTCAATTATGGAAACATCGGTAAGCTCGCCTTTTAGGGTATCGCCCAGGTGTTTGTCTTTTACATCATCAATTTTGTAGCCGGTAATTTTTTCAAATGCGCTGTTCACCCATTCAACCTTGCCTTCCCTGTCGTTTATTACTACACCGCTTGTAGTGCTGCTGGCTACCAGCGATAATAGTTTTAACTGATCTTCAGCATTTTTACGTTCGTTTATATCTACAAACACACTTACCTGGCGCTCCAATTCCCCTACCTCGTTTACAAGTGGATTGTTTGATATAGATACCCATAACGATGTTTTATCTTTCCTGTATATTTTTAGCTCAACCTCATAGGGCCTGGTTTCCTTCACTGCACTCACGGCTTCTGCCAGTAGTTTATTATCAGTATCAGGGCCGGCAAGCATGTCACCGAATATTTTGCCCTTCATTTCTTCAAGGGTATAACCTACAATGTTTTCCATTGCTTCATTCATCCAAATGATGACGCCGTCTTTATCACGTATCAACATCCCCGTTGTAGTTTTGCGGGCAGCGAATGAGAGTATTTCGAGGTTTTTTTCTGTTGTTTTGCGCGAGGTTATATCGGCCAGCAGCCTAATATATTTTTCAATCCCGCCATTCTTGTCATAAACAATGGAATTGATGATGGATAACCATACTTGTTCCCCTTGCTTAGTGTTGGCAAGCATATCAACCTGGTACGAGTGTTTTTGTTCAATTAAACTATTGTATTCCTCGTCATTAGTATCCGCTGATATAATATCGCGAAGGCGCTTTTGCTCAACATCAGTAAAATCATACCCGGTTATTTCGGTAAAGGCATTATTTGTCCATATAACCTTATCGTTGGCATCACTTATCACCACGCCGTTTACCATTTTACTGGCCACCAGCGAAAGCTGCTCAAGGTCGGCTAATATTTTTTTCTGGTAAGTAATGTCGCGGCCGCTTGCATACCATTTGTCTTGCTTATTTATTGTACACCAGCCTATCCACTTTATTTCACCTGTGGCGGTCGCCATTTTGGTTTCAATTTCAAATAGCCGGTGCGCTTCGGCCGCGGTATCAATTTGATGTGCAAACTCATCGCGTTTAGCTTCTACCACAAAATCCCAAAATGAGCGGCCGATGGCCTCTTGAGGCGTATAGCCTAAAACGGTGAACACCGCCTGGTTTATCAATTCAATTTTTGCTTCCTTATCGGCTATAAAATGAATCTCGGGCGAAGTATTAAACAGGGTAAAAAAGCGTTCATGTACCTGTAATGATTCCTCAAGCTCTTTCTTTTGTTTGCGCAACACCAGGTGCGACATTACCTCATCGGCCAATGTACGAATGGCTTCAAGCTGTTCGGGAGTAAGTTTGCGGGGAACAGTGTCGACAACACATAATGCGCCGATACGCTGCCCATCAGGATCAATAAGCGGGGCACCGGCATAAAACCTTACTTTCAACCCATCTTTAACAGACGGGTTATTGTTATACTTATCATCGGCGGCCGCGTCAGAAATTTCAAGAACATTATCACTTAAGATAGTGTAATTACACAACGCCTCGTCGCGCGGGGCCTGCTCAAATTCAATACCTACTGTTGATTTTGCCCACTCGCGCTCGGCATCAACTAAGGTAATGAGCGCGATTGGAACCTGACATATATATGATGCCAGGCGTGTAATGGCATCGTACTCCTTTTCAGGCAATGTATCAAGTACATCATATGAGTTAAGCGCCGTTAAGCGCTTATGCTCATCTTCAGAAAAAAGAGTTTTTTGTTTGATCACTATTATTAATCCGACCCTTTATATAGTGGGTAACCTTCCATTAGTTTATGTACCTTCTTACGTACTTTTCTTAAAGAAAGTTCATTATCAGGATCAACAATTACAGCGTCAATTAGTTCTACAATTTGTTCCATTTGTTTTTCTTTCATCCCGCGGGTGGTTATGGCAGCTGTGCCAACGCGTATGCCCGAGGTTACAAATGGCGATTTATCATCATAAGGCACCATGTTTTTATTTATGGTGATGTCGGCAGTAACCAGCGCGTTCTCGGCAGCTTTACCGGTTACATTTTTATTGCGAAGGTCAATAAGTATCAAATGGTTATCGGTACCGCCCGAAACAATTTCATAGCCTTTAGCGGTAAACGCCTTGGCCATTGCGGCAGCATTCTTTTTAACCTGTACAATGTACTTCATATAATCCTCGCTCAAAGCTTCGCCAAATGCTACTGCTTTCGCGGCTATAATGTGTTCCAGTGGGCCGCCTTGTATGCCCGGGAAAACAGCCATATCCAGCAAGTTCGACATCATGCGCACTTCGCCTTTTGGTGTTTTTAAGCCCCATGGGTTCTCAAAATCCTTACCCAATAATATCAGGCCACCACGCGGGCCGCGCAGGGTTTTGTGTGTAGTAGTAGTAACAATATGGCAATGCGGCAGCGGATCGGTTAATAAACCACGGGCTATCAGGCCCGCCGGGTGCGAAATATCAGCCAAAACCAAAGCGCCTATTTCATCAGCCACTTTGCGTATAAATTCATAATCCCAATCGCGCGAGTAAGCCGAAGCCCCGCAAATGATCATTTTGGGTTTTTCTTTTAAAGCCACTTTTTTAAGCTGGTCATAATCAACATAGCCGGTATCCTTACGCACCCCGTAAAAATGAGGCTCGTATAATTTACCCGAATAGTTAACTGCCGAACCATGTGTTAAGTGCCCGCCATGCGAAAGGTCGAAACCTAATATTTTATCGCCGGGATTTAAACAGGCCAGCATAACCGCGGCATTGGCCTGTGCGCCTGAGTGTGGTTGTACATTTGCCCATTCGGCATTAAACAATTGTTTAGCGCGTTCAATGGCGATGGTTTCTATCTCATCAACTACCTGGCAACCACCATAATAGCGTTTGCCCGGTAAACCCTCGGCATATTTATTGGTAGCAACAGATCCGGCAGCTTCCATAACCTGGCGGCTTACAAAGTTTTCAGATGCGATAAGTTCAATACCTTCTTCCTGGCGTTGTTGTTCTTCGTCTAACAGCTTAAAAATTAATTTGTCTCTTTTCATGGGATATTTTAACAGCGCTAAGTTAACTATTTTAGTAATTAGAGGTTAGCGTTTAATGATTAGAAAACAATTTTTTAGCAAATTGATAATGAACCCGCTATCCCTATTAACAAGATTGAAATTTCGGCTAATTACTAATCTCTATATCCTGCCTCGTCGTCACAAAAAAATTGTTATACCCCAGCCCCACCTGTATATCAATCAACTCCTGTTGCAGCATTTCCAGCACGGCTAAAAAGTTGTAAACAAAATGCACCTTATTGTCGGAGCTGCCGGCGATAGCTTTAAAATCAAGCATCTTATTAATTTTCAGCAACTGGTTTATGGCAGCCTTTTGCTTTTCAATGGTGTAGGGGTACTGCACAATGGTATGCGTAACCTCGCGGGCGCGCTCCTCGTAGTTTTTGGTGAGGCGCTCATAAACCATCATCAGTTTGTACAGGCTTAGTTCCTGCAGTTCCTCGCCGGGCAGCGCGACTTTTTCCACCTGCTCTAAATCATGGGTTATATTGCCGCGTTTTTCCTGTTTAAAGCGCTCATCCTCGTAAGGGTGCAATTCCTGGCATATTTCCTTGAATTTTTTATACTCTATGAGTTTGCGTATCAGGTCCTCTTTATGGTCAATCTCGTTGCCGGCCTCATCAACCTCGTAGCGTGGCAGCAGCATTTTGGCTTTGATGCGCATAAGCGTGGCCGCCACAAAAATAAACTCGCTGGCAATTTCCATGTTCAGGCTGGCCATCTGGTGCAGGTAATTCAGGAAATCATCGGTAATGCGGGCAATGGGAATATCGTGAATGTCGAGTTCATCCCGCTCAATAAAGAAAAGCAGCAGATCGAACGGCCCCTCAAACTGGGGTAGTTTTATCTCGAAGCTTTCTTCTGTTATCATACCTCAAAGATAAACGAATTGAGCAAAAAATAAATAAGCAGAAAGCCGGTATAATATCCTTGTATTTACGATTTTTAATATATGAGGGCCTTTCGGTTTTTACTCAAAATTAAGTTGCGAATAGCTAACAATATTACATTTGTCATAACCTATTTTAATAATAAAATTCCTTACTTTGTAAGTTAAAATAATATTACCCTATGGCAATGCAGGTTCCGGCCGGAAATTTATTACAAAGTATAAACTATCCATCTGATTTAAAGCAACTTAATGAGGACCAGCTTGAGCAGGTTTGCCAGGAACTGCGCCAGTATATTATTGATGTGGTATCGGTAAATGGCGGGCATTTTGCCGCCAGTCTGGGTGTTGTTGAATTAACCGTTGCCCTGCAATATGTGTTAAATACGCCATACGACCAACTGGTTTGGGACGTGGGCCACCAGGCTTATGGCCATAAAATACTAACCGGCCGCCGGGATAATTTCCATACTAACCGTGTTTATAAAGGTTTAAGCGGTTTCCCGAAACGCGCTGAAAGCATATACGATACTTTTGGCGTTGGGCACTCTTCTACTTCTATATCAGTAGCATTAGGCATGGCCGTGGCCTCGCAATATAAAGGCGAGACCGACAGGCAGCATGTAGCCGTTATAGGCGATGGCGCCATGACCGCGGGGATAGCATTTGAGGCACTGAACCACGCGGGTATCGAAAATTCGAACCTGCTGGTAATTTTGAATGATAATAACATGTCTATCGACCCGAATGTGGGCGCTTTGAAGGAATATTTAACTGATATTACCACCTCAAAGCCTTACAATCGCTTTAGAGATGATATTGCCGGTGTACTTAATAAATTATCGGCCATAGGGCCCGATGCTTTCAAAATAGCTAAAAAGATAGAGAAAAGCATTAAAGGCACCTTGCTTAAACGCAGTAACTTTTTTGAAGCGCTGCAATTCCGCTATTTTGGGCCGATTGACGGGCACGATGTAAAACACCTGGTTAAAGTATTGAACGATCTGCGCGATATACCCGGGCCAAAGTTATTGCATTGCGTTACCACTAAAGGCAAGGGCTATGCGCTGGCCGAAAAGGACCAGACCAAATGGCACGCTCCCGGTTTGTTTGATAAGATAACCGGCGAAATAAAGAAAACCAAACACGACAAACCGCAGCCGCCAAAGTATCAGGATGTATTTGGCCATACCATTATTGAATTAGCTGAGGCTAACCCTAAAATAATGGGCATAACCCCGGCTATGCCATCGGGCTGTTCATTAAACCTGATGATGAAGGCAATGCCGAAACGCGCTTTTGATGTGGGTATTGCCGAACAGCATGCCGTAACGTTTTCGGCAGGTTTGGCTACACAGGGCTTAATACCTTTCTGTAATATATATTCCAGCTTTATGCAAAGGGCCTACGACCAGGTAATACATGACGTAGCCATACAAAAGCTTAACGTAGTGTTTTGCCTCGACAGAGCCGGTGTAGCCGGTGCCGACGGGCCAACACACCACGGCGCTTACGACCTTGCTTATATGCGCTGCATACCCAACATGACGGTATCGGCACCTATGAACGAGGAAGAACTGCGTAACCTGATGTTTACCGCGCAACAGGACGATATGGGGCCGTTTGTAATACGATATCCGCGCGGCAACGGCGTTATGGTCGACTGGCAACGCCCAATGAAAGCTATCCCCGTAGGCAAGGGCCGTAAGATATGTGATGGCGAAGAAGTGGCTATCCTTTCAATAGGAGCAATTGGCAATGAAGTGGTGAAAGCAACTGCCGATTTAAACGCCGAAGGCTACTACCCCGCCCATTATGACCTGCGTTTTGTAAAACCGCTGGATGAAGCTTTACTGCATGATGTTTTCAAAAAATTCAAGAAAGTAATTACTGTTGAGGATGGTTGTTTAGAAGGCGGAATGGGCAGCGCGGTAATTGAATTTATGGCCGATAATAATTATCATATAAACATTACCCGCCTGGGCATACCCGATGTATTTGTTGAGCATGGCGAACAACCAGAACTTTGGGCCGAATGTGGCTACGATGCAAAATCAATAGCCAATAAGGTTAAAGCTTTATTAGGGGAACGCAACGCGCATACGATAGCTTCTTAAAGAGTCCTAAGTATGTAGTCTTAAGTTCTGAGTCAAATGACTTTAGACTAATGACTCCAGGCTTAAGACTAACTCAATGCGTTTTATAACTCGCCAAATCATCATATATCTGCCTGAATGAGCTGCGGATGCCGATAGTGAATAATGTGGTTTTATCGTTAAACTGGGCGTTCTTTTCATCGCGCAGCAGGCCGCTTACTTCTATGCGCAGGTTATATTTGGGGTTAAGCACATAAGCTACTTTGCCTTCAAGGTAGTACATATTGGTTGTTAAACCCTGGCCTATATAGTTACCCTCAGCTTTTGCAGGGGTTGTATAATCCTGGAACGGATCTTTACCGTAATTCAAGCCGTTAATATCAAGGCCGTAATGCCCGAAGTCCCCTTCGCCTGAAAAATCAAATCTTTTGTAGCTGTAGTTCAGCAAGCCAACCACTTCGCGATAGTTAGCTCCCCATGGTTGCGCCAAAGGCTCGCCGTTACCGGTATAGCTAAGTATAGGGCCACGTTCAGAGTAGGTATATGGTTTTACGTTGTTGGTTTCAAGTAAGTAATTCAACCCATTAACCCCAAACAAATTTGCCCCGCGGAAACCGATCTGGTAACCATATTTATTACGCGCGCTACCACCATCTGTAAAAAATTGCTTAGCCTGGAATTCATCCAGCATAAATTGCCCATAGGCTGTAATGCCATCGGTGAGCTTATATTTACCGGTAAAACCTATTAAAGCATTATCAGGTGAGCCGTTTGATGCCTCAAGCGGTCGCAGGAAGGTAATAGGGTTTAAATAGGTTACCTCAAAGCCCCGGCTATGCCCGGCCTCGTCTTTATCGTACCAAATGATAGAATCAAAGAACCCGAATGAAAGCCGTTTACTTACGTTCCAATCAAGGTAATGGAACACGCCCCATTTGCCCCGGTCGTGCCCAAGGGAGTCAAGGTCCTGCGGATCATCAAAATGCGCCCACATCGCCATATATTTTACATTACCCAAAGTTCCCGTC